>Ga0222683_1000035_pt1 | contig 69267 bp, 75 predicted proteins | sample AntAcemetage1073_FD_179841 | JGI IMG/M metagenome (GOLD analysis project Ga0222683, IMG submission 179841) | Saline water microbial communities from Ace Lake, Antarctica - #1073 | ecosystem: Environmental > Aquatic > Non-marine Saline and Alkaline > Saline | place: Antarctica: Ace Lake... | reverse complement strand
CATAATGTGAGTTTCATGGAATATGTAAAGGATATATTCTCCAAACGACACAGCATGACAAGATTATCTACACTAATCTTGGAAAAAGCAAGGGTTGATACCACAGGTTATTGAGCAAGTTCAGAAAAACTGTATTTTTTACTAGTAAATTGCAGCTCCCTTCCCTATGGGCGCAAGTTGTGATATCAATGATTCAATTGATCAACTATAATTCACCCCAGCAGTGCTGAAATATGATAAAGTCGATACCTATGAAATTATCTGAAAAAAGGCTAAAACCTAACTAACTCAGGTATTTATCGGTTAAATACACGATTGCATTTATTCAATCCACTTTATGACGTCCGATCCAATTTTTCTCATAGGTGCTCTCCCCGTTTTTCCCTTTGGATGGCCAAAGATTAGTGCTGCTGAAATATGATGGTTGTCCGGAACGCCAATTTTTTCCATTATTTTCTCTTTTAAGCCAAGTACACTTGCAAATCCGATCCAGCAGCTACCAAGTCCCAATGAATGTGCTGTAAGCATCATGTTCTCTGCACAACAGGCACACGATTCGTCATAAAAAAGCTTGTTTTCAGTTAGAACTAAAACGAGTGCAGGTGCATCGAAGAATATGACGTCCTTTTTGGAAACGGCTATAATAAACAAAAATTTCAACAGTTCTCTGTCCTTCAACTCCTTTATTGAAAATTTTTTTATGAAACGCCATTTTAGCAGTTTCTTTAGTTCTCCCTTGACATCTCTTGACAGTTCTTGTATAAAATTTTTGTTTGTGATTACGATGAATTTCCATGGTTGCTTATTTTGAGCAGACGGAGCATATTTTCCAGCCTGAATTATCTTCTCCAGGAGTTCCTTATCAACATCCTTTTCCTCAAAACTCCTTACACTTCTTCTTTCCTTTATCGCCTTTATGATTGAGTTATCCATGTTATCAAACTATGATTTTATAACGCCTGCTTATTTATAATAAATCTGCTTTGTGTTTTTTTGGAGGTAGAAAATAACGATGACAGGAAATTTGTTGTTATATAGCTGTGGCGTGTGTTGGGGGGGGGTGCCATAGTTGCTATAGCGCTATCAATAAAACTAATACACAAAATAGTTGAAAAATAATTTTTTTATATGCATGTAATGTTCTTTGATAGAGTGCTTGAACGTTAACAAGCGTTAACATTAAATATATAATGTTGCATATAATAAATTATAGTATGAATAAAAGGCATAGGGGAATTTGTCAATGAAGAAAATATTAATACTGTTGGTATTGATTATGATGGTTGTATCACCATTAGCTGGCATTGCTGGTGAGGCAACCTCTAATAAAGACGCCAGTAGCATATCAGTTAAAAATGTTTCAAATGAGAATTTTACTCATACCGTTCTTGCTGAATACGGAACCCTCAGCAACTGTCCTCATTGCCCACTCGCTTCAGATGCATTAGATTCTATTTATCAAAGTGAAGATTATCCTTTTTATTATGTCTCCCTTGTTGCCGATAAGAATTCTATTGCAGCAAGTAGAACATATTATCTTCCCTCTCGATATGCACCTGCAGTCTATTTTGATGGAGCATATCTAACTAATGTAGGTAATCAGGATGCTGAAAATGTGTATAGATCATCTATAGAGGAATGCAGCATGCGGACCGAAGTACATCCCATTGATGTAATAACTGAAGTTACTTGGGAGGGTGTTGCAAGAATCACGGTTACTGTCGCCGTGACAAACAATGGTAATCTTCCTTATGTGGGTATACTGCGCTCATATGTGACTGAGATTGTGTCTCGATGGAATGATCAGAGTGGAGACCCCTATCATTTTGGTTTCCTTGATTTTGCGATTAACCGACCTATTCTCCTTTTATCAGGAAAAACACGTACTTTTTCAGCAACTTGGGATGGTACAGAGCAACATGGTGATCAAAGTTTTGAAGACATTACAGAGGGTAACATATTGGTTATATCTGCTGTTTCTCACTGGCGTCCACACATGATTCATGATGCAGAGGATAACCCTTACATAGTATTTTATGTAGATCAAACCTCTGGTGCTACTCCAATTCAAACAAATTCAGCATTGACTGAACCCTCGATGACACCAATCACGCCAGGAGAAAATAGTGATGGATACATAAATATAACAGCGCAGGAAGCATGGGATATGTTGAATTGCTCATGTGATGGTCGGCAAATACCGATTGATGTTAGAACGCTGGAAGAATATATTGGGGAACGGATATATACACCATCATCCAAAGATTGGCCAAGATTATTCCCATGGAGATTTAGGACTGGATCGCCTGGACCTGCGCAACAGGAAGGATTATTGCTTCAACTTTTCATGGGTTTGTATAGAAATAAGGACATAATTATTTACTGTCGGTCTGGAAATAGAAGCTTCTATTTTACTGAAATTCTTGTTGAAAATAACTTTGAGGGGGATATCTATCAGATATTAGGTGGAATAAAGGCGTGGAAGGCAGCAGGTCTTCCTACTGTTAAAGGTCTAACATAGTATTGGTAATTTACTGGTTGGAACTACTTAGCGTGTTGCTGATCTTATTCGATTTTTAGATCCAGTGTATGTGTATACCTTTTCTATGATCTTGACTTAAAAATGGAACACTTATGGTGGTGCACTTTTTTGGGCGTTTCACATCTTACTTTTCCTTTATTGCAAACTCCCATTCACACCATAAATCATCTGGATGTTTGTCTGGTGGGCACACGTTGCACTTCACTTCAATATCTGGATTGAACTCCTTTGCAAAAGCTTTCAAAAAACCCCATCTAACCGGTTTGCATCCAAATTCAGTTAAGCCCTTTTTTATCCGTGTGTTTTGAACACGACATTTTACGTTTCTAAGGATTGTTTTGTCTTTTTTAACATCGATTTCTTTATCTTCGAGATCAAGGGTCCATCCTGAAAGTCGAAGTGCTTTGATCATGGAGGCAATATCATTTCCAGAGATTTCAAAAAGTTTTTTCAATTTGCGAGCCTCAATTTTGCCCATAATTTCCCAGACTTTTCCATCGATTTCCGTTGCAGATTCAGTATCAAATTCCTTTTCAATACCAAGATAGTATAGCCCATCGACAGCCCACATGTCTCTTAAATGCATGAATATAAAATCAGCAAGTTTTTCTTTTGGAATTTCTTCGATTAGTTTTCTATCTGTGGTTCTGCTCATCTTTAATTTATCTCCTATTGTGCAAGATTTACATTCTACAAGTTAAAAGAACAGAAATGGTTTTTTACCCCATCTTGTCTTTAATTGCTGCAGCTAGTTTTGGAAGAACCTCATAAAGGTCTCCCACGATGCCATAATCGGCAGATTTGAAAATCAATGCATCTGCATCTTTGTTTATTGCTACAATGACTCCAGAATCACGCATACCAGCAATATGTTGGATTTGACCGGAAATGCCGGTTGCAATATACAATTTGGGCTTTACCTTATGGCCGGAGAGTCCTATCCAGTGGTCTTCAGACATCCATTTAAGATCAGCGGCAATAGGGCGACTGCAACCTATTGTTTTCCCTTTCAAGACGTCAGCTAATTCATCAGCTAATTTTATGTCCCCTTTGCTTTTGAAACCACGACCGCAGGATACGATTATTTCCGCATCCTCAACATTTACACCTTCTGTTTTTGCTTCCTGGATTTTCAAAACTTTGGAGGATGATTTCTCTGTTTCAATCTTCTTTTTGACTATGTCTCCTTTGCGCTTATCGTCCTTTTTTAACGGATCGAAAACCTTTGAGGAGACTGTAAGAATTCCTGGTTTTGAGTTGAACTGTTCAACAGCAATTGCATTACCACTGTAAACAACACGTTCAGCAGTCAATTTCTTATCTTTCAAATAGATATTTGTACAACCAATTATACAACCCGCATCTAGTTTGCCTGCCAGTCGAGAGGCAAGCTCTTTACCGTTTTTATTGGAGCCAATTAAAATTGTTTCTGCGCTAGTTTCTTTGACTACTTTTTCTAGAATTTCTGCATATTCTTCTGCCTTAAATGAATTTACATCTGTTTCAGCAACAAAGACATTGTCGGCCCCATAAGCGATGTATTCATTTGCAAGTGTGTCATTGCTTTTTCCAATTATAACTGCAGTAGATTTTTTACCAAGATCCTTTGAAAGTTCGCTTCCTTTTGACAATAACTCAAAAGTTAATTTTTTATTATCGGAGTAAATAAGTACCATTTATATCACCCCAGCACTCCTTCCTTTGCAAGATTATCAACCAATTTTCCTATAGATTCGTCAAGGCTATCTTTATAAACAATGTTTTTACGCTCCATGGAAATGCCCTTCAGGTCAATTGTTTCGATTTTCGGTTCCAACCCATCTACAAGCGAGTCAGCACTCCAGTCGTTGATTGGTTTATTGGCTGCACCAAGAATCTCCATAAGACTAGGCAAACGAGGTTCGTTAATCTCCTTTGTTACTGTGATGATTACAGGGTAAGATGATTCAGTTGTTACAGATTTTTCACCCATATTTCTCTCAGCCACTACTTTGTCCTTTTCTGCATCGACACTCTGAGCGTAGGTTATCTGTGGGATATTCAAAAGACCTGCAACTTTAGGTCCAATCTGGCCGGAGAAAAGATCGGTAGATGCCTCACCACAAAGGACGATATCGTATTCACCTATCTTTTTTATTGCCTCTGCCAAAAGTGTGGATACAACATGATAATCGTATTTGTCAGGATAAGGGATTAAGATGCCTTCATCAGCACCCATTGCAAGAAGCTCTTTTATCCTCTCTTTTGCATCGACTGAACCAACAGTTACAACAGTTATTTTGCCGCCATGTTTATCCTTGATCTTTATGGCTTCCTCCATTGCATTTTTATCAATGTCACTTATCTTCTTTGATATTCCTTCTAAAATTGGCTTATTTGTAGATGAATCGATTTTTATCTCAGATGCATCAACAACCTGCTTTGCACAAACAATTATGTTCATAACTATCCTACGCTCCTTACCATTCCTTTCTTTTCTTTTTCTAATTCTCTTAACTTTTTTCTTTTAATTTTACCGCTCTGAGTTTTAGGTAGTTCTTCAACAAACTCGATCTCCCTGGGATATTTGTAAGGCGCGGCAACCTTTTTGGTATGATTTTGAATATTTTTCACGAGCTCATCTGAAGCTTTGCTTTTATCGTAGAGAATAACAAATGCCTTAACAATTACACCACGTACCTCATCTGGACTTGCCACAACAGCTGCTTCCAAAACATCAGGGTGAGAAATAACAGATGATTCAACCTCAAAAGGTGAGATACGATAGCCGCTTGCCATAATCAAATCGTCATCTCTTCCACTGAACCAAAAGTAGCCATCTTCGTCTTTATATAGTACGTCACCTGTGAGGAACCAATCATTTTTAAAACTTTTAGAAGTTTGTTCAGGTTTGTTCCAATACTTTGTAAAGAGTCCTGGATCGCCTTTTTTGATTGCAAGCACTCCTGGTTCTCCAGGCGGCAAAGGGTTGCCATCATCATCAACAATTTCACAAGTATGCCCGGGTTGTGGACGACCGCAAGATCCAGGTTTGATTTCCAAGCCTTCCATGTTTGAAAGATAAACCATGATTTCTGTCATGCCGATACCGTCGTAGATATCAAGGTTAAACATATCCTTCCACTTTTTGATTACTTCAGGATTCAAAGGTTCACCTGCAGAGATGCAGTGTCTTAGTGATGAAAGATCATATTTTTTCCCAGCATCTTTGACCGTTACAAACATACGGTATGCAGTCGGTACAGATGCAAGATTTGTAACCTTGTATTTCTCTATCAGTTCATACCAACGCTCGGCGTTGAATTTACCGTCATAGATTAGGGTGGTAATTCCCCATCTCCAGACATAAAGAAAGCCATTACCTAATGGGAAAATCCAGCTAAGGTTACCTGTATGGGCAACAATATCGTTATTATCTACATTTTGCCAGTAAAGCACACTTGGATCATTTCCTGCAACCCACTGGTGTAGATGTACGGCACCCTTGGGATTTCCGGTGGTGCCAGAGGTATAACAGAAAAATGCTATATCTGAACTCTTTGTATCCTCTAACTTTAAAGAGTCCGACGAATCATTCATGAGTTTAGTGTAATCAATCTCACCGTCTCTTGGGCCATCTACAACTATAATATGCTTTAGTGTTGGACATTTATCCTTAATCTCATGAATCTCCTTGACATATTTGGAGGTTGTAATTACGGCCTTGGAACTGCTATCATTAATTCTGTATTCGATTTCATGTGCTCTAAACATCACGCTTGATGGAATGGGTACGGCTCCAATTTTTACGCCACCAATAAAAGAAATATGAAATTCAGGAATATCTGGGAGACGTATGAGAAAACGATCGCCTTTTTTAAAACCAAGCTTTCTTAAAACATTACCAAACTTGTTTGAGAGATTTTTCATCTCTCCAAAAGTAAATTTTTTGGAATCTCCCTTTTCATTCTCCCAGATTAATGCAAGTTTGTCTTTGTTTTTACCATCGGCGTGTTTGTCAACAATATCATATCCAATGTTGTATTCTTCTGGTATGTCCCACTTCCAATTATCAAATTCCTTTTGATAGTTAAACTCCCCCATAACTATTCACCACTTATTCTATCATCTGAGAAGACTTCCAGCTATCACCATTTTTTGTACTTCAGAGGTACCTTCATATATCTCGGTTATCTTTGCATCACGGAATAGTCTTTCGACAGTATATTCTTTTGTGTAACCATAACCACCATGGATTTGGACAGCTTTCATTGCTGCTTCCATTGCGGTTTCACTTGCAAAGAGTTTTGCCATTGCAGCTTCTTTAGAGAAACGTCCTTTTTTGTTGTCTTTAGCGTAGGCAGCATTGCGAACTAGATATCGTGATGCTTCGATGCGTGTAGCCATATCAGCTATCATCCACTGGATGGCTTGGAATTTTGCTATGGGCCTGCCAAATTGTTGCCTTTGTTTTGAATATTCAATGCTTTCATCAAGTGCTGCCTGTGCAATTCCTACTGCCTGAGCGGCAATTCCAATTCTTCCGCTGTCTAGGGCGGATAAGGCAAGTTTGAATCCTTCTCCTTCTTTACCCAAAAGGTTTTCTTTAGGTACTTCCATATCTTCAAAGACAAGTTCGGATACTAAATTTGCGTTTATCCCCATCTTATCAAAAATGCTGCCAACCTTAAACCCTTTCATGGTATTCTCTACGATGAACGCACTAATGCCTTTTGATCCTTTTTCTTTATCTGTTACGGCAAATACAATTATAATCCCTGCTTTTGGTCCACTTGTAATAAATGTTTTATTGCCATTTATAATGTATTTATCTCCTTTCAATTCTGCTGTGGTTTGCATTGCTCCAAGATCAGTACCTGCATTTGATTCTGTGCCCCCAAAAGCACCGATTGTTTCACCTTTTGCCATCATTGGCAGATATTTCTTCTTCTGTTCTTCCGTTCCATATTTCTTTATAGGCCATGCAACGAGAGAGTTATGTACAGAAGTTATTACACCAGTTGACGCACATTTCCGCGATATTTCCTCGATGATTATGGAATAGCTTATTGTATCTAGACCTGCCCCACCATATTCTTTTGGCACGATAATTCCAAGAAGCCCTAATTTTGCCATTTTTTCAAGGGTCTTTGTTGGGTATTCGCCTTTTTCATCAAGCTCTGCGGCTATTGGTGCTACCTCTTTCTCTGCAAATTCTCTTACCATCTTTTGTATCATTTTCTGTTGATCATTTAATTCCAATTTCATGGAGGTAGGAATAAAATTAGCAAACATAAAGGTTGCGGTTAAAAAAATTGAGATTCGCTCCTTAAAAAAGCAGATAGTGAGAGAACATTTTAGTTGGGAATAGGCTTTTTCGTTTATTTTTACAATGCGGAACGCGATTCCTGCCAATCCATCATAAATATATGATGGCTTCTATGTTTGATACCCGTTTGTCTTTAGAGAAATCAAGAAAAATCCGCTAATAAGAAAGACAAGTAGGCCGCACATGGCCAGGAATCCTTCTAATGGTTGCATTCCTAATAAAGAATAACCATAAAATGATGCCAGGAAGAACCCTAAAAACATTACGGCTCCTATGATAATTCCTGTGACTAATATTGTGGTTATTCTATTCACCCTCTTTTCGACCCCCAATCCAATATTTCGTAATATGTGAAACATTTAAAAAATTTCCTGTATATTATGATCTGCCGAGGTGGTTTCATTCTGTAGTATACGTGATTTTACTTCCTAGGTTGGATTGTAAAAAAGCGTAGTTTTCATTTGAGATTCTTGTTGTGATTTATTTTTTATGTAAAATATAAAGAAGTTGCTAGTTTACCTATTTTTTACCTATTTTTCCATTGTATATGCAGAACCTTTAAGTACTATAGATGTTATATATACTATTGCGTAGATTTAGAAGGGGGAACGGTCACAGTTCTGTAATATTTTTTTTTTGACTGCTTCCCTTTCTTCCCTCCCGTTTTAATGTTTTGTTATGTCTAATTAAAGGTTAGGGGGGAAGGGTTTACATTACAATACCCTCCAATGTTTTGTGTTGCATGTTATAGTATTTACGGGTAGCTACGGGGCTGGAATAGTTATTTACCAGATATAAAGCTTTCTTCGATGCATAAGATTGGAAGAAAGAAATATAACAACCTAGTTGATTAGCAGTCTTAATATGTCACTTGAAAAGGGCTACACCCATGTATATACTGGAGCTGGAAAAGGCAAGACTACTGCTGCGCTTGGATTAGGTTTAAGAGCTGCTGGTGCAGGTTTTAAAGTTTGTATGATTCAGTTCATGAAGGGAAGAAGATATAGCGAACTGGATTCTGTTGAAGACATGCCAAATTTTGAAATAATACAGCATGGCAGAGACGAATTTGTATCTAAGGAAAACCCTGAACAGATCGATATTGATCTTGCTCAAAAAGGCCTTGCGCATGCTCAGGAAGTAATAAAGAAGGGAAAATATGATGTGGTTATTCTTGATGAGATAAATGTTGCTGTTGATTTCAAGCTAATAGCTCTTGAAGATGTTATAAAACTTATCAATGAAAAACCAGAAAAACTTGAACTTGTATTAACTGGCAGACATGCTCATCCTGATGTGGTTAAGATAGCAGATCTTGTTACCGAGATGCTTGAGATAAAACATCCATATCAAAAAGGAGTCATGGCTCGAAAAGGTGTTGATTTTTAAGCGAGGGATCTTATATGTATAACAAAAAGGAGCTAAATAGGATAAAGGAAAAAAAGATTGACTGGGAGAAAAACCATTATTCAAAGCTTGTTAAAATTCACCCTGAAAGAAAGGACAAGTTTGAAAATTTATCTGGAACTGAAATCAAAAATATCTATACTCCAGAAGATATTGAACATTTAGAATATAATAAGGATATTGGTTTTCCTGGAGAGTATCCATTTTTACGAGGCGTTCATTCGACTATGCATCGTGGTCGTTTGTGGACGATGCGTCAGTTTGCTGGGTTTGGCAGTGCTGAAGAGACAAATGAGCGATATAAATATTTGTTGGAACATGGTGAAACGGGTCTTAGCGTAGCTTTTGATTATCCCACTTTGTACGGTTATGATACTGATAATCTGCTTGCTCGTGGTGAATTTGGTAAGTGTGGTGTTGCCATTTCCTCTCTTAAAGACATGGAGATTCTATTTGACGGTATCCCTGTGGATGATGTTACAACCTCTATGACAATTAACGGTCCAGCTGCGATTGTCTGGGCAATGTATGTTGCAAATGCTGAAAACAGAGGCATTAGCAAGAAAATTATTGGCGGAACCATTCAGAATGATATCTTAAAGGAATACATTGCACAGAAATCTTTTATTTTTCCACCGGAGCCTTCGATGCGTCTTATTGTTGATACATTTGAATATGGCTTTAAACAGGTACCACGTTGGAATACAATAAGCATTAGTGGATATCATATCAGAGAGGCAGGTTCAACTGCTGTCCAAGAACTGGCGTTTACTCTTGGCGATGGAATCGAATATGTAAAAGCTGCAATGAAACGAGGACTTGATATTGATAAATTTGCACCAAGACTAAGTTTCTTTTTTAATGCTCATAATGATTTTTTTGAGGAAATTGCAAAGTATCGCGCTGCCCGAAGAATTTGGGCAAAAGAACTAAAAAAACTAGGCGCTAAGAAAACCCGCTCACTTTTGATGCGTTTTCATACGCAAACCGCTGGATGTACTCTTACCGCTCAACAACCTGAGATCAACATTGTGCGTGTGACATTACAGGCTCTTGCTGCGGTTCTTGGTGGTACGCAATCTTTGCATACTAATTCAATGGATGAAGCACTTGCACTTCCATCTGAAAAGGCAGTGAGAATTGCTCTTAGAACCCAGCAGATTATAGCTGAGGAGAGTGGAGTTACAGATACGATTGATCCATTGGGTGGTTCCTATTATATTGAATGGCTTACCGATAAGATGGAAGAAGAAACCTACCGCTATTTTGACAAGGTCGAAAAATTTGGCGGTGTCATACCTGCAATTGAGAAGGGTTTTTTCCAACGTGAAATCGCTGAAAGCGCATATAGGTATCAAAAGGAGATTGATGAAAATAAACGTATTGTTGTTGGTGTTAATGATTATAAGACGGATGAGGAACTCTCTATTCCAATTCTTAGGATGGATGAAAAAGGGGAACAACGTCAAATCAACAGGTTAAAGAAACTTCGTAGGGAGCGGAATCAATCAAAGTTTGACAGGAATCTTAAACGTCTTAAGAAAGCGGCCGAGGGGGATGAAAATCTTATGCCGTATATCCTTGACTGTGTTCATGGCTATGCTACACTTGGTGAAACCTGCGATGTCTTAAGAGAAGTTTTTGGTGAGTATAAAGAACCTGCAATATATTGAGGAGAATGATCTGTTATGGAAAAAAAGATTAGAGTGCTTGTGGCAAAACCCGGTCTTGATGGCCATGATCGGGGTGCAAAAGTTGTTGCACGTGCATTACGAGATGCTGGTATGGAAGTGATTTACGCTGGTCTACATCAGACTGCTGAAATGATTGTGGAAACTGCAATCCAAGAAGATGTCGATGTTATTGCTCTTAGTCTTCTTTCAGGTGCACATATGACGTTATTTGTAGATGTAACCAAGCTACTGAAGGATAAAAATATGGAGGATGTCTTGGTTGTGGGTGGTGGTGTTATACCTAAAGAGGATATCCCTGCACTTAAGAAAGCAGGTATTGCTGGTGTTTTTGGACCTGGTACACCAACCGACGATATTGTTGATTTTATTAAGAAGAACGTGAAAAAATGAACGATATTGCTTCAAAGGTTTTGAAGGGTGATCCTAGATCTATTGCTAGGTTGATTACACTTGCAGAAAATAGTTCTCATGAAGCCGTTAGCGCTATGAAAGATATTCATTCTCATACTGGAAATGCTTACGTGATTGGTGTTACTGGTGTGATGGGAAGTGGAAAGAGTACACTTATTTCGGAACTTACTCATGAATATCGGAAACAAGGATTAGAGGTTGGTATTATAGCTATTGACCCAACTAGTCCTTTCAGTGGTGGCGCACTCCTTGGTGATAGGGTTAGAATGATGGAACTTGCCTTAGATGAGGGTGTTTTTATTCGTAGCATGGGAACTCGTGGTATGCTTGGGGGGCTTACCAGTGCGGTTTATGATGCTGTTGAGATACTCGATGCATCTGGAAAAGATGTTGTTATCGTTGAAACTGTAGGTGTTGGTCAGGCTGAAGTGGACGTGATAAAGATTGCTGATACCACTCTTGTAATATTGGTTCCAGGTCTTGGCGATTCCATTCAGGCGATAAAGGCAGGCATCATGGAAATTGCAGATATCTATGTGGTAAATAAAGCCGACAAACCTGGGGTTGATCAGACTGTTGCTGAGATTGAAAGCTTGGTTAATATTGAGTGCTCAAATATGGGTAGAAAGACACCGATTCTTACGACATCTGCTAAAGAAAGCAAAGGCATTGTAGAGCTAACTCAAGAAATCAAAAAACATAAGGAATATCTAGAAAAAGGTAATGAGTTTGAAGTTCAACGTAGAAAACGATATGAAGCTGAATTAATTGAAATCATCAGAAAACGTCTGATGAATTTTATTTTTGATGAATCAACGTTTAAAGGTAAAGTTGAAACACTTATAGATCAAATTGGTAAGAAGGAAGTTGATCCGTATACTGCCGCAGATGAGATACTTGGTAAAATTTTGAAATAAAAATAAAAGAAAATGTAAGGTTGTTTAACAGTCAAAGGTTTATGTAACATTTCTCATTTTTTCTCTTTAATACTCATTTTATCGCTATTTGCCGATAGTTTTCGACCAAAAATATTTAACCATAAAAATAATATTATTATTGAACATAATGAATAGCGATTATTTTGAGAACAAAAACGATATAAATAAATCATTTTTGAATTTTATTTATCCAAATAGGCATGAGCCGATAATTTGGGATGATTAAAGATATTGGTTGGCAATCTTTTATTTTCCTTTAAACGTTGGTTTTCTCTTTTCTAGAAATGCTGTCATACCTTCTTTTTGATCATGTGTTGAAAAACTAGATGAAAAATATGAAACTTCAAGAGCACATGCAGAATGCATATCAATATCAGTCCCCCTATTAACAAGTGCTTTTATAAAAGCTGTCTGCACAGGTGATTTACTTGCTATTTTTTTCGCTAGTTTTTCTGTTTCCTCCTCCAGTTTATCATCATCGACAACCATATTCACAAGACCAATCCGGTAGGCTTCCTCAGCATCTAAATTACGACCTGTTAAAAGAAGTTCTTTTGCTTTAGCACGGCCAACAAGACGAGGTAGACATTGAGTTCCGCAAAACCCTGGTGAAATTCCAAGGTTTATCTCTGGTTGCCCAAGCGTTGCGTTCCTACCTGCTACTGTAATGTCACAGTTCATTAAAACTTCGCATCCTCCTCCAAGTGCATAACCGTTAACCATCGCAATAAATGGAAGCCGTGATTGACGAATACATGAAAGCATATGATGACCTGCCTCAGCGAATTGTCTTGCTTCTAAGACACTCATATCCTTCATTTCTTTAATATCTGCGCCTGCAATGAAAGCTTTTTCACCAGCGCCTTTCAAAATTACAACTTTAATGTTTTTGTCTTTCTCTAAATCATTGAAGGCGTTTGTAAGATCATTTATAGTTGCTGTATTAAGTGCATTTAGCATCTTGGGCCTGTTTATAATTATTGTAGCAATACCCTCTTTTTTTTCAACTAAAATATTTTTGTATGCCATGCTCTAATCACCTACTTGTTGTAGTCATAGAATCCACGTCCGCTTTTTCTACCAAGGTATCCTGCCTGGACCATTTTTTTAAGAAGTGGGCATGGCCGATATTTAGAGTCATTGAAACCTTCATAGAGTACATTCATAATATCCAGACATACATCTAGGCCAATAAGATCTGCGAGTGCCAGTGGGCCCATTGGGTGATTCATTCCAAGTTTCATAACATTGTCAATGTTTTCGGCAGTTCCAGTACCATCCATGAGACAGAAGACTGCTTCATTTATCATAGGTATGAGAACACGATTTGATACGAAACCTGGGCCATCGTTAACCTCAACCGGTATTTTGCCCATTTTTTCTGAAAGATCTTTAATCAGCTTTGTTGTTTCATCAGACGTTCTTAGACCTCGTATGACTTCAATTAGTTTCATCAAAGGTACAGGATTCATAAAATGCATCCCAATGAACTTGTCGGGTCTATTTGTAACTGAGGCAAGATCTGTTATAGGAATGGTTGAAGTATTGGACGCAAAATACGTTTCTTTCTTGCATACTTTGTCTAGTTCTTCAAACAGTTCTTTTTTAATTTTTATATTTTCAAAAATTGCTTCTATGACTAGATCAGCATCTTTCAGGTCCTCAAGTTTTGTCGTGCCCTTTACATTTGAAAGAATCTTTTCTTTCTCTTCAGCATTCATTTTCCCTTTTTCAACACTCTTACCTAGAAAACGTTCTATTTTACTTATTCCATTTTTGACAAAATCATCTTTGATATCCCTTAGAATCACGCTAAAACCAGCTTTTGCAGCCACAAGGGCTATGCCATGCCCCATCTGACCCGCACCAATTACACCTATTTTTTTAATATTCATCTTAAGCACCTCATATTTCTATCGTCAAAACCTCACTTATCTATCATCTTGAATATCGGGACAACTCTTCTATCTTTATCTGGATAAAATTGCTCAGATGGAAACTCCTTGCCAGATACCTCTACTTCTCTACCAATCAGTTTTTCACTAAGTTCATCTGCTTTGCCAGGCGCAATATCAATTCTTCCTATTATCCAGGGACCTTCCTCAAGTTTTACCATCCCAATGACAAAAGGTGCTTCCTTTTCATAACCACTTGGTGGGATGTAAGTGCTTGTAAATGTCATGATTACCCCCCTGCCGGATAGGGTGGTTTTTTCCAAATTATAGCTTCCACAGTCATTGCAAGTATTTTTGGGTGGACAGGTAATTACACTACAATCTTGGCATTTCAAACCTACTAGCTTGCCTTCAAGTAAAGCATCAAAATATTCCTTAAAAGTTATCACAGCCATTTATTCATCTCCCTCTTCCCAATAGTACATTACAAAGTGTTCCAAAATCTCCTCCCAACGTGTCAGTGAGGCCTATCTCTGCTCCTTTAACACTCGTTGATTTGAATTCATCTCGTAATATGCGAGTTAGAGCATATATCTGGGATGTACCAGTAGCCCCTACCGGATGCCCTTTGCCGATAAGTCCTCCATCTGGATTTACTACTACCTTTCCACCCAAATCGGTTTCACCTTGCTCTGCAGCATCTGCACCTTTGCCATAATCAAATAGCCCAAGTGCCTCAGTGGCAATTATTTCTGCTATGGTAAAACAGTCATGTATCTCAACAACGTCTACATCATCAGGCTTTATCCCTGCTTCTTTATATGCCATCTGAGATGATTTTCTACGCGGTTCAAATTTAATCAGATTTGCTCCCTGTCTGAAAAGAGCACCTCCACTTGCCTGCCCTGTTCCTAAGACATATACCGGCTTATTGATTAAATCTTCAGCTATTTTATCGGTTGTAACTATGGCAGCGCTGCCACCATCTGTCATAGGGCAACAGTCATATAGAGATAATGGAGAAGAAATCATCCTTCCACTGAGTACTGTTTCAACATCAAGATCTCCCATCTTCTGATAAAATTGTGCCTTTGGGTTGCGAGCCCCAAATTTATGATTCTTTATAGATACATGAGCCATTTTTTCTCGTAGATTTTCAATGGAGATATTGTATTCTTTGGCATAAAGTCTTGCCACCAAGCCAAACACTCCTGGAAAGCCAAGACCCGTGGTTATTTCATGGATTCCTTCAACTGAAGTAGCCAACGCTCTGGTACCAAGAGCTGTACCTGCTGAATGAAGTCGTTCACTTCCACCTACTACTACTATATCATGATATCCTGCTGCTACTGCTCTAGTCGCCTCTCTGAAGGCTACCTGAGACGAAGCACAGGCAGCTTCATACCGGTAAGCTGGTATCATACCCAGCCCTACTTCATCCGTAAGGAAACCGCCCATATTTGCAGACCCATCTGTTAATTCACCATTGAAATTACCGTAATAAAGCGCTTCTATGTCTTTCTTCTCTATGTTTGATTTTTCAAAAGCTTCCTTAAATGCATCTGCAAATAGATCAGCTAGAGATTTATCTGGATGTGAGCCAAATTTTGTTTGTCCAACACCTAAAACTGCTACATTTCTTTTCTTCATTTTTGCCTCCTCCTAACAGTAAAGTATAGTCCCAGCAATAAGACCAAGATTTAAAACGTTTTCTAATTATCATCTTAGAAATAGCGCGCAGCATTTTTTAACGTTCTACATTTACCTTTAAAGAACAAATGTCTCCAAGTTTTGCTTCTATTATGTCCCCTTCGGCTATTCTTCCAACACCTTCAGGCGTTCCCGTTAGTATTAGGTCTCCTCTTTCTAGAGTCATAACCTCTGAAATAAATTCTATAATTCTCTCGACGGAATAGATCATGTTTTTTGTATTGGAGCTCTGCCTTACTTCCCCATTGATATTTAACGACAAATCAAGATTATTTGGGTTGGATACATTTTCTTTTAAAACAACTTTACTAATTGGTGCAAAGGTATCAAAACCTTTAGCTATACTCCACGGCCAACCATTCTTTTTTGCTTCTGATTGGATATCTCTGGCGGTAATATCCAAGGCAAGCAGATAGCCCAAAACATAGTCCAAAGCCTTTTTTTGCGATATATTTTTACATTTTTCCCCAATAACAACCCCTAGTTCCACTTCATGATGTAAACAATTTGACATTTTTGGAATAACTATGGATTCGTCATTGAATATTACGGAACTAGCAGGTTTCAAAAAGAGAAGAGGATTTTTTGTTGCTTCAGTATTCATCTCCTGAGCATGTTTTTTGTATGTTCTTGCTAAACAAACAAGCTTTCCAATGGGGACTTTTTCATGGTAATCTTTTTTGAAAGTGTAAATCATATTTTGAGCAACGATTCTAACAATTTAAAGATTTCATAAACATTTTGGTCTCAGAGTTATAACCTCGCAGACAAATTATTGGGCGGGTATGTAAATGCTTTCTGTTTAGTTAGATTTTTCACAGAAGCTTCCAGACAATACGCTGAGCATGTAGTATTTCTTCTCCGTTTAAAGATGCGGTGACGTTTAGCAAGTGTCTTGAAAATGAAGGTTGATTCCATTCCCATCCATAAGGGGCTTCTTCATCTATGTCTTGCAGTGTCCCGTCCAGATAAAATCTCATTTGATCTATTTCCTCTGTTAAATTATTAACTTGCGCTTTCACAGTGATATTTCCAACGACCAAAGTTACTGGAAGTGAGTAAATATCTTTCCAGAGTATTTTAAACGGTTTTTCTGCCCCATTCAAATAAAGTTTATGCTCTCTGGGTTGAGTAATAATAACAGATGAATGTGCATATTTTTCCCCAATGGCTACAAAGTCAATGCCATTGTTGCCTGGGCCCAAATATCGATCAGCTGAGAAAATGGAAACATTTGTGTCCCAATGTTCATGTACCCCAAGACTTTTTGATAGAAACTCGCCATCATTTTCTGGATCATATGTGTTTATTGGTGGTTCAGCTGCCTGGTGCAGATAGTTTTGAGAACCTTCTGCAGGACAGGGACCCTCTTCTGCATGGAGGAAGTCATACATTACAGAATCAATGGCTACTGGATCCTGTGAGAAAAATAAGCTGTTAGTCCAGTCATCATTAAACGGATACATGTCAAATTTACTAATCGTACGATGATCTTGCAAGGTTCCATATGTTCCATCTCCAATGAAAAGAAGAGTTTTCCCGCCAATTTGTTTATGTGCAAAAAGATCGGTTTGAGGTGCGGGGTTTCCCATAATTTGTCCAGATATTAGATACGGGTGAAGATCTAGGACAGGTTCGATGAATGTGCCAAACATGTTTTTACCGGACAATGTTACACCGTTTTTGATGGGGTGTCTTTTCAACTCTGGCATATTAATAAGATAGTCCGCGTCGATGACACAACAAGGCAATGTCCGAATGGTCCCATCTACAAAGTATATTTTTTCTGAACTGGGTTGGACTTTTTCTCGTCCAGATGCCCCACCGGCATTATCTATATAATGGACGTCTGGAAAATCTGTTGCTACCCGATCATAAAACCAATTTGGGATTTTTCTAGAAGCATCATACACTGTGATATCTTGTTGGTTGATACCTGCTGTGTTTACCAGTTGTTTGAGAAGTGCCTTTACTACATATGGACTGGCATCACGTTCATTATCCTTTTTGACATAGTCATCTATGGCGTCTATAGGATTCCAACAGTTATTCATATTGATTTTTATTGCGATCTTTTCGCCAGTTTGATATCCTACTTCAGCATGTGCGTGTTCCCGATTAAAATATCGGAAAAGGGCGTTCCATGCAGTATAATCGTCTGATTCTCCGGTCAATTCCTGTAGTCCCTTGGAGTACATCTGCTCAATAACTGTTTGATTATTATTCTGTTCTTTCCACCAGAAACCATTTAGATTTTCCTCTGTAGCATCTGGATCCCAAATCCATACTACTCTCCCCGGATTAATTCCAACGGGATTTCCAATGGGCTCTTTAGGGATTGGATTCCATGGATTTGATTCAGAGCCGATATTGAAATAATTGTCTCCAAATACCATCCCTGAGATAGTAAAAGCAATTACAAAAATAGCTAAAATGGTGGGCACGACTGCTGCAGTTTTAAATCTAACTTTTCTTATCCATGCAAAGAGTCCAGAGAACAAGACTCCCCAAAAAGCAACATATCCTAGTGCAATTGGAATGGAAATTTGCTGACATGGATACTGCGATCTGTGAGGTGCAGGAACTACTCTTATCAAAAACCATATCAGACAGGCAATTCCTACTATGTGAAACCATAATCCTCTAAGATTTTTAATTCTCTCTAAGTGTTTTTTCTTACAAACTTTTTTCATTTGTATTCCTCAGGCATTTTTCTGTTGACATAACAATAGCATCAATGTGGATGTTTTTCTCATTTTATGCTCTATTATATAATTTCAATGAGTTTTATGCGAATAGTGTTTTATATACTTTTACCAAAATTATTTACGATTTTAGAATAAATGTAAAACGAAAGGTCATGGTTTGCAAAAAACATCTGATGGTTTTGCAAAACAATCATGGTTTAAATGGAAGGATTATGTGGACTAATATAGTATTGGAATGAATGCAATCAAAAATTAATCAATCCCTCATTTTTAACGATCGATTCGTTCATGAGGTAGACATTTACCTTATATCTATGAGAGGTGAGCGTTCGAAATAGGTAGTTTCTGTCAGTTTGAGATGATATGCCTTTTGTATGTTGCACGTTCGTATCGATTCCGTAAGTTTCTTTAATATTTGGTTGTTACCGTGCACGGGGAAGATATGAAGTTTATCCCAAATTCGGTTATAAAGGACTCAATGCTAAAAGAAATGGGCTTGAATAATATCGAAGAATTGTTTTCAGATATTTCTAAAAAAATAGGTATAAAAGGGTTGGATCTACCCAAGGGTTTATCGCAGCAGGAAACAAACCAGAAGCTAAGAAAGATAGCATATAAAAATAAGACTTTTTACGATATGCCTTGCTTTACCGGTGGAGGAATCAAACCCCACTACGTACCATCTGTTGTTAAATCCATTACCTCGCGAGCAGAGTTTTATACAGCATATACGCCATATCAATCTGAAGCATCTCAAGGTTTCCTTCAATCCATGTTTGAATACCAAAGCATGATTTCAGAACTTACTGGCATGGATATTGCCAACTGTTCGCTATATGGTGGTGTTACTGCACTCAGTGAAGCAGCTTTAATGTGTACGCGAGTTAAAAGAAAAAAAACCTTTTTAATTCCCCAAACTATCTCCTGGGAAAAGAAATCTGTTTTGAAGAATTATGCTAAGGGCCCAGAGATAAAAGTTAAAGAAATCTCCTATGATAAAAAAACTGGAAAAATAGATCTAAAAGAGCTAAGAAAACATATTGATGAAGACGTATCTGGCATATACTTGGAAAATCCGAACTTCTTTGGCATTTTTGAAGATGATGTAAATGAAATCAGTAAGATTGCAGAGGATGCAGATTCTCTTTTTGTTGTTGGAATTGATCCTATATCTGGTGGTATTACTAAAAGTCCTGGAGAGTATGGGGCAGATATTGTTATTGGTGAAGGAAGGGCATTTGGAAACCACATGGATTTTGGCGGATCTAGTTTAGGCATCTTTGCTTGTAAGAAAGAATATTTGCGGCAGATGCCCGGTCGTATCATTGGTATTACCCAAGATGCTGATGGAAGAAGGGCATTTTGTATGGCTCTTCAAACGAGAGAGCAACACATTAGGCGGGGGCGAGCCACAAGTAATATCTGTACAAATGAAGGTTTATGTGCCCTTGCTACAGTATCATATCTCTCATGGCTTGGTGGCAATGGCTTGGAAGAGCTTAGTAGAATTAATTTTGAGAAAGGACAGAAATTGGCTAGGGAGATAGAGTCCATCGATGGTTTTGAAAAGATGTTTGATAGTGTTCATTTTAACGAGTTTGTAATTAAATGTAACAAAGATGCAAACAATATCAATAAAAAATTGTTGAACAAAGGCATTCAAGGTGGTTTGATACTTGATACATGGTATCCAGAGCTTGAGAACTGCATGCTTTTTGGCATATCTGAGATGCATAGCGATAACGATATTGGAAAACTTGTATCTTTATTAAAGGAGGCTTCTTATGTATAGATCAGCTGTTTATGATGAGCCATTGATAAATGAGCTGGTGGCTTCTAAGGCAGAGAAGATCAAACCTCTGAATTCATTGTCAAGCTCTATCCGAAGAAAAGAAAAAATCAACCTCCCAAATATTGATGAGACTCAAGTTGTGCGTCATTTTCATCGCCTTAGTCAAATGAACTATGGTATTGATTCTGGGATTTATCCACTTGGTTCATGTACTATGAAATATAATCCCAAGATATGTGAAGAAATTGCTTCCTGGGACAAGTTTGCAGACACTAACCCATATCAGGATGTTTCTACAGTTCAGGGAAATCTTCAGATAATGTTTGAGCTGGAGCAAATGCTTTGTGAGATAACCGGTATGGATCATTTTACTCTTCAACCTGCGGCTGGCGCTCAAGGTGAATTCTCAGGTATGCTTCTTACAAGAGCTTATCATGAATTTAATAAGGATTTTGAAAGAAATGAGGTCATACTACCTGATACATCTCATGGTACTAACCCTGCCAGTGCATCTATGGCTGGTTACAAATTGGTGGAGATTCCATCCACTGCAGATGGAACTGTTGACTTAGACACGCTTGAGAAAACACTCTCTGATAAAACTGCTTGTTTTATGCTTACAAATCCGAACACGCTTGGTATCTTTGAATCTGAAATACTTGAGATATCTAAGCTTGTGCATGATGCTGGAGCATTGTTATACTATGATGGTGCTAATATGAATGCCATTATGGGTAAAGCAAGACCTGGCGACATGGGGTTTGATATTGTTCATCTAAATTTGCATAAGACATTTGCGACACCTCATGGAGGTGGTGGACCTGGCAGTGGTCCAGTAGGTGTAAAAACAAAGCTAGAAAATTTTTTACCAATACCAAGAATATGCAAAAACAAGGAGGGTTATTTCTTCGATTACGATTCTCCTGAATCAATCGGGAAAATAAAGGGCCATTATGGTAATTTCTCAGTATTGTTGAAAGCATACGTTTATATCCTTATGATGGGTGGAGATGGTTTGAGAAAATCTTCTGAAATCGCCGTTTTGAATTCAAATTATATGAAGAAAAAGCTACTTGATTCAGGTAAATATAAATTGCCATATAAAGAACTCAGAAAACACGAGTTTGTACTGAGCTGTGAAAAACTAAAACAAGAAAAAAACATCAGAGCGTTGGATGTGGCTAAACGTCTCTTGGACCATGGAATGCATCCTCCCACTATTTATTTTCCGTTAATAGTAAAAGAAGCATTAATGATTGAGCCTACTGAATCAGAATCAAAGGAAGATCTTGATAGATATGTTGATGCTCTAATTAAAATTGCAAATGAAGAGCCAGAAGTTGTAAAAAATGCGCCCAATAATACACCAGTTAAACGTGTTGATGAAGTGGGTGCTACCAAGAATCCTGTTCTTACGTGGAATATGATCTAATTTGTCTCTTCAGGTTTCTCATAAAGAGTCAGCAGAATGCCAAGTATTCCAGATAAGACAAATACTATCGTTATGGAGTATATTCCAATGTCTGCCCATGCATCTGGAAATCTAACGACCCATGAGATATAAAAAAGAATCCCGGCAATAAGGGCCAGCAAAGCAAGTATGGTAAACACGTTAAAGTTTTTTGTATTGATATTTATTATATTCATATTTTATTTCACCTTTTTCAAATTATATATTGGATGGGAGCACTGGGATTTGAACCCAGATCGGCGGGTCTCTTCTCAGGTCATCGCTCCAGTTACTCATCATAAATCAGATGACCCATTTTTAATCATACCTAACTGGAGCCCACAATGATGCCGGGTTACACCATGCTCCCGTTTTATTTACTTATTACGTCTACTCTTTTTTTCGCGTCTCATTCGCTTTTTCCGCCATTTCCAGCGCATTTTCCCCTTCTTCTTCCATACTCGTGAACTGCGTTTCATGTTTGAATTTCCTTCAATTTTATGATTTGCCCTAAACATCTACCCATATTTAATGGTTTAGGAAAAACACATCGAGTGTTTGTCAAAAATTTATTCATGCGGCGCAGTTCGAGTCATTGTTTCTTGTGGTTTTTGATCCATCCAAACATATTTACATCTACTACAGTACCGGCCTATTGAAACCCATTGTTGCTTACCATGTTTTGGGTTTTTGTGCCTATAAATTCTCACCAATTTTAGAGAGCAGTTTGGGCATTTCATATTAAAGGAATCTTTGTAATCTTTATCTCCCATTTTGTATATGAGTGTGTCCAATGCTATCGTGTAGACATATGAACAGTTTGTGCAATACCATGCAATGGGTATCCATTTTCTCTTTCCATTTATGCTTTTGTTTTGATAGAGCCTCACTGCTTTAGACCCACATTCTGGACATTTTTTTCTAATTTATTACGCCACCCATGAATTTTTTTTTGAAAATTTTTAGATGCAGGGGAGCTCTATTACAAATTTACTGCCTTTGCCCGATTTGCTTTCTGCCCATATTTTGCCATTGTGTTTTGTAATAATCTCTCTACATATAAACAACCCTAGTCCGGCACCCTCGCTTTTACGATCATTGCTAGTATATACTTGATAAAACTTTGTAAAAATCTTCTTTAATTCGTCATCTGCAATACTAATCCCTGTATCTTCAACCGAAATTAAAATCTGTTTTTTTTCTTCTTTTGCCTTAATAGTTATAGATCCCTGGTCGGTAAATTTTACGGCATTTACTGCTAGATTTTTTAGAACCTGTTCCAGTCGACATCGGTCGCCTAATATAGGTGGTAATTTTTGTGGTATGTGAATGATTAATGTCAAATTCTTATCTTCAACGGCAGGTTTTATATCTTCTGAAATTTCACCTAGAATATCAACAAGATTTAACTTCTCCATATTAAATGTCATAGTATCGCTGTCAAGCCTTGAAACATCTAGAATATCATTAATCAATTTCAAAAGTTTTTCAGTATTTCTAAGGCCGATTTTCCCCCACTTTTTCGTATTTTCATTTGCATTTTCATCTGATATAATCAAATCAAGATATCCTTTAATTGGGGTAACTGGAGATTTTAGCTCATGGGCCGCGATGTTCATAAACTCGGTTTTAAGCCGTCTGGATTTCTTCAGTTCCTCCTCTATTTTCTTATGTTCGCTGATATCATGTACTGTACATGCCATTCCAGTAAATTTATTATTGCTATTTTTCAGCGGAGCAAGACTGACTTCAATTGGAACAATATCATTCTGTCTGTGAACAAGTTCTAGTTCCACATTCTTAATTTTTTTATCATTTTTTCTCGCATCGATGAAAATCTGTTGAAAAAGATAAATTGACTCGTCTGAAAGATAATCTCTAAAGGGAGTTCCTACTAGCTGATCTTGCTGTTTCCCACACATTTTTTCAAAGGAAGGATTCACATATGTCAATTTTCCAAGAGGATCGAATGTTAGAATTCCATCTGTAGACATTTCAGATAGAGCTTTGTATTTATCACCAAGTTTTGTTAGTTCTCCCCAGGTTTTCCAACGTTTAGTGATATCTCGGATAAATACTACGTTAGCTGTTTTCCCCCTGTGCTTTATTTTGCAACCTATCTCTTCAATCCATATTTTTCCACCGGAGGCAGTCACTGCTTTATATGTGTTTAAAAATCCTCCCTTTCCAATTTTCACCAAGATTTGATCTTTGATTACCCTTTTACGATACTTTGGATCGATAAAATCCAATGAGTGTTTACCGACGATTTCTTCAGCATGTTTAAATCCGAATATTCTTGCAATTGCAGGGTTTGCAAAGAGAACCTTGCCCTTAAAATCAAGGAGTAAGATACCCTCTAACGAGTTTTCCACTAGCTTCTTGTATATTCCTTCATACTCATTATTTACTGGATGTATTTCCTTTAAATAATCGAAATCATCTTCCTTTTCCAGATCGCCCTTTAAAGAGTTATCGGTGGGTTTGAATTTCTGGAACATTCCTTGGGATGTACCTTCTACAGTACTGTTTAATTTCCCAGATTTTTCGAATTCTCTCAATTCTTTAACGACGTCGGCCTCTTTTTTCATGGTGCCCTCCTAAGAAGCCAAAGTTTGAGAACCTTAGGGATATGTGTCTGAGTCTCCCTAATTGACGAATAAATTGCTACTGTACAACCCATCTTCCATCCCATATTCCAACTTAATTAATTGTACTCCAAAAAATGAAATGTATTTTTACTATATTAAATAATTGTCAACAGTCTTTTTTGATTTGGGGGTTTCTAAATGAAGCCAAAACTCATTTGGAAATCCATTAAAACCGATAGGGCTTTGATACAAAATTATTATAACTGCGATATTACATAACAAATCTGATAAATAGATGGATTGATTTATTGATGTACTAAAATCCTACATTTATGGAAAGCATTGAATGGGGGGCGATAAAAATGGAAGAAAAATTGACTATGAAAACCAGGAAGGATGAAATATTAAAAGCATATGAGGAATTGTTAGCTAAACAGGACGAGAAAAAAGAAGATATTGATAAAGTTAAGGTTGAAGAAACTGAGGTTGAGGTTGAAAAAGAAAGTAAAACAGCCACTACTGAAGAGTCACCTACATATACCATAGAAAGTGTTGTAAAAGGAGTGGCTGATCTTAAATTAGATTTAAATAGGACGCTTGCCTCCCATTTTACTGTAAAAATTTCTTAAATTTTTGCAAATCGCCGTCGAACATTTTACAAAGGATTTTATTGAGAATATGGTCATCTTTTTCCATTGAAAAATTACGTCTATATGTACCATCAGCCTCTGAAAGTAAATTAATATCACATAGATGATTAAGATAATTTCTGATGTCTTCCTCTGATAGTTCTGGAAACTCATGAAGAATCTGAAGTTCTTGCCTAGTGTCATTGTGCAAAAAAGTCTGGAGGATTAAGGCTTCCTTTACTATCGTTGTATAGGATTTGATGTTTTCATTTTGTAAAAATTTAGTTTTCAATTCTTTGTTTTCACTTTTCAGCTCGGAAATCTCATCATCTTTTTTTTCAAACTTTTTTTTAAGTTTTTCTCTTTGTTCTAGTAGTTCTCTGTTACTTCCTTGTATAAGTTTATTTTTTTCTTCCGATTCAGATAGCTGGTTTCTTAGTTGCTGGTTTCCTTTTGTTAACTGTTGATCATCTTCAGAAATGGTTTTCAACTTTTTGTTTTTAATTTCAAGTTCATTAACGATGTCGTTATGTAACTCTATCTTACTTTGTAGATGTTCTATCTCTTGTTTTTTATCAAGTATCTTTCCTTCTAGGGATTCAATTTTTGTTTTATATTGTTTATCAGTTTTGAAAAACGCAAACAACGTTATACCTAAAACAACAATTAAAAGTAACGACATCCACATTTTTTATTCTTCACCTTTATTTTCTCTACTGTATCCTTTACACTGTTTTTAATTTTACGTTATGTTGGAACGTATATACATGTTGCTCTATGTTCAAAGCACAGTCCACCCTTTACCTTCCAATGTATGTGTTGTTTATTTGCCAATTCTTATTTTATACTTTGAATATCAATCATCTCACTACTGAAACCCGCAAATTCCATTGTTCGGTGGGTAAATGCTATTACTTGTAAATCATGTTCTCTTATTGTCTCATTTATTATCTCAATCATTTTATTTGAACGATCTGAACTAACATGCACAAGGGGAGTATTGAATAAAATTAACAGGAGTGGCGAGGTACGGACGCGGCGGGATTCGAACCCGCGATCACTGGCTTAGAAGGCCAGTGCCATATCCAGACTAGGCCACGCGCCCATTTTTCAATTAGATGGGTGGAAAAGGTATTTGATAAAAATTGATAAAAGTATGGATTTATAGTATTACTCGTACGGTGCCGCGTCCTCAATAAGATCTACATGTGAAATAATCATCCGTCTGCAGCAGTATCTGTCTACTCCAAGATCATCTAGTATGTCTTTAGGCGTCTTTTTTGGCGTCCCTCCAGACTCCACGATCTTTTTGTATTCTCCATATTGTTTTTTGTATTCTTCGTAAACTTGGCTGACGACCTTTCCACATGTAAAACATCTCACAGGAATTATCATAATATCACCTATATGATTTCTGCCTTTTCTTTCTTGCGCCTCTGCCAAGAGGTTTCTTGGGTTCTTTTCTTCTTGAATCACTGACTAGCAAACTTCTATCGTAATCTAAAAAGGCCAGTTTCAAATTCGGGTCAGCAGTATATTCAACAAGTCCTTTGGCTATAGCAGTACGAACTGCATTTGCCTGACTCATAAAACCGCCACCCTTTACATCGACATTGATATTAACCTTGCTAATGCGGTCTTCAGCTAATTTAATTGGCTCGAGTATTTTCCAGCGGGCAATTTCAGGCTCATAGATTTCAACAGGTTTTTTGTTGATTCTTATCAAGCCCTCACCTTTTTGAATTGTTGCTCGTGCAACCGCGGTTTTTCTTTTTCCGGATGTATTTACGATTTTTTTTACCATTAAATATTCGCCCCTAATGATCTTGATAGCTCTTTGATTGTTATGAAATCAACGGGTCGTTTTTCTGCCTCTTTGACCTTCTCAAACTTTTTCCCTTCGAACTCTTTTGGAATTCCGATGTAGCATTTCAGTCGCTTAAATGCTGTTCTGCCATGAGGTTTTTGATAGGGAATCATGCCTCTTATGCTTCGTTTCACTATTCGGTCTGGCGTTCTTGGGAAAAAAGGCCCCTTACGATATGTACCAACCTCTCTCTTCTGTTTATAATGTTTTTTTATGGAAGGTTTTTTACCAGATATTATTGCTTTTTCTGAGTTGACTATTGCTATCTCTTCTCCATTAAGCAGGTTCTTTGCAGCATTTGTACATAATCTCCCTAGTGTTGCCCCTTCCGCGTCAATTATTATTGTCATGTTTATCCCAATATCCTAATGTTTTCTCCTTTTGGATTGTTTTTCATTAGATCTTCAATAGAAACGTATTTGCCGCCTGCCTTCTTTATCTTCTCCTGTGATTTCTCTGAGAAAGACCAAGCAGCAATGGTAACTTTTTTTGTAAGATTTCCAGTGGATAGTACCTTACCTGGTATAAGTGCTGTTTCCTTTTCTTGGGTATATTTACTGATTCTGTCCAGGTTAACCTCTGGCCAGTTTCTAGATGATTTTTCCAGTCTCAATGCTATATCTTTCCAGATATGTATCTCTTTTTCATTTGATTGTTTTTTTAATTCATGAATTAGTTTTAACAGTATCGGATTTGTCTTCTTGATTTTCTTAGCCATAGGATATTTCTCCAGGTATAAGGATTCTAGTGAAAGGAAGTGCTATTTATAAGATTTGCGGGAGAAATTATTAAGTACAACCAGGAAATAAACCGTCTTTATGAAGCGACTCATTTCAATCTGCGGAAGTGATGGAGCAGATGAGCATTTATCTAATTATGCATTGGAAATTGCTGAAGAGGTTGGCAAGCTTATTGCACAAAAAGGCTGCGTTCTCGTATGTGGTGGTCGTGGAGGTGTGATGAAAGCAGCATGTAAGGGTGCAAAAGAAGGAAATGGGTTAACTGTTGGGATACTTCCCGAATCAAAAGAAGAGGCAAATGAGTTTGTTGATATACCTATTGCTACGGGCCTGGGTAAAAGGAGGAATTTTTTGGTTGCAACCGCTGGTGATGCAGTTATTGCAATCGGTGGGAGATGGGGAACTCTAAATGAGATTTCGTTTTCCATGATTTTTAAAAAACCGCTTATCTTGATCAAGGGAACGGGTGGATCTGTTGATAAAATCATTGAAGGGCATTTAATGCAAAATATAGAATCTACATATCATGTCGTAGATTCTGCTAAGGATGCGGTTGAAAAGGCGTTTGAGTTGCTGTCAAAGTAATCAAAAATTTAATATCCTTATTTTCAATACCAAAGATGGATTACATATGAGAGAATATAAAATTAAAAGGGGACACGATGTTGATTTAGATGCACTTGTTTCTGAGTATTTTGGAGCAAGTGGAAGTATTGAAGAGGGCATTAACTTTGAGGTAGATGGCATAGGTAAAATTGACATGAAACGGGAGAAAAAATCTCTTTTTGTAGATATAGAGCCTCCGAAGAAGGTCGGTGGTGACTACAGCATTATAAAAAAATGGAATGCCTTTCTTTTTGAGGCAACTGGTAAAAGTACCAAAGAAAGAAAAAAGGATTTCGGTAAGATAAAAAAATAGTTGCTTCTGTTCTATCAAGATCAAATGTTCCTAAAACCTATCCTCTGTTTTATTTTTTGGAGATGATTTATATACTTAACACTTCATATTATTTTTATAAATGGAAAAAGAATACATGAAATGCATACACGATGCTATTTGATTTTGGAGAGCAATATGAATAAGATATTTGCGGTTTTGATATTAATTGCATTGTTTATCGGATTTTTGTCAAGTGGATTGGGTGAAAACGTTTCCAGAGAGTATTCCAATTTCAAGAATTATTCTTTTGCTCCAGAAGTAAATTTGGATGAGAAATGGTATCAAAACGTCCAGGTTTATGACATGGTGGCACTTCCACCTGACGATATCGAAAAATACCACATAACAGTAAATGGATTATGGAACGGATTCATGGGGGAAGAAAATTTAAGTTCCCCATTTGCTCTTGGCAGATACCTTGAATCGCTTTATTCTGGTGAGACTTATTTATCAGATGAGCAGTTTGTAGAATCACAGCACAGCAAGGGTTTGATTGTCCCTGCTACCATCTTAACAACACAAGGTCATAGATCATTCCAAGGAGATGAACTTGAAGAGTTTGCCTGTCGTAGTATCAATGGAGAGCTATGTTACTGGGATGTGGATGCTAAATCTTATTGGATGAATTCAAACAATCCTGATTTTATTGACTGGTGTATTGAACACGGTAAAAAAGCAATTGATGCTGGAGCAGACATGATTGTTCTTGATGAGATACAAGGAAATGGATTTGTCCCTATGTATCAACTGGTATTCCAGTATCTTGGCACTCCTGCACCTGGATTTAGCAATCATACGATAGAAGGATTTAGAGCTAATCTAACTGAGATGTTTAGCCCTTCAGAACTTCAAAAATTATTCAACATTGACGACATCTCAACATATGATCTTCGTAATCGTATTGGAGAAACTATGAATCTTACATATGATGAACGAATTGCGGTCGATCTACTAATTGGTCACTATATCACATTTCTTGAAGTTAGTAATTTTCAAGCAAAGAAACGATTGGTTCAAGAGTTGAGAGCATATGCATCAGATGTTGGAAAAGATATTGTTATCGGTGCTAATTCATTTGCGTTGGGTACAAATCGTCTAGCAGGATATTGGCCAAAGGGGCTGCAATTTAGTGAAATGCTTGATGTTTTTGTTTTTGAAAATGAATACACTGCACTCGAAGATACGCTCATACCTAAATTCCCGCGGAACAAATGGCTTGCCTGGGAAAAACTTGCACGGGCAGCAACGGGTGCTCCCGCCGTAATATTATTATCTGCTGGTGCCTTTGCTTCGATATCTCCAATAGAAAAACTGCTATGTTTTGAAAAGTATTATGACAATTATCTTAGCATTCTATGTGCTGAGGCATATGCCAATAGAGGATCATTTGTCAATTGGTATTATAGGCCATGGGAAAAATCAGAGAACTGGAATGGATGTGCAGAAACATATGATTTTGTATTGAATCATCGTGAATTATATGATTCAGAATCCTTGATAGATACGCCTGTGGCCATGTTATATCTATATGGTGAGGGAATGAGAAATAAAACGGATACCTATCTCGGTCTTTCTCAGGCTCTTGCAGAATCAAACATTCCTTTTGAAGTCATCTTTGATGGCGATGGTTATTTCATCAATGAATCCTTAAATCTTGATAAAATCGAATCATATGATTTTCTCATTATTCCTTCAGTGATTGAGATTACTGAAATGCAAGAGCAGATAATCAAAGATTATGTGGAGAATGGAGGAACTGCTCTTGTTTTTAATCCTGAAGAAATTGGATTTGATTCTGTTGATGGTGAAGTGCCGTATGGGAATGGTTCATTTGTTTTCATGATTGAGGATATCGGCTATGAGTACTATCATACCTATAACAATGGCTTACGTCAAGACATTGTAACAGTGGTGAAATCCTACATAGAACTCCCCGTTGCTGTTGAAAATGCAAATCGGAAAATTATTGCATTTCCATACTATCAGTCCCCTAAAGAAAGAGTCGTTATTCATCTTGTGAATTATGATCATAGCAAATTGTTTGATAGCATAAGTCAAAAAAATGATATATCTATTCGAATCAAAAAACCTGATTTTGGTATTGGGGAAATATATGTTATCTCGCCTGATTTTGAAGAAAAAACTCTGCTACAATATATAGTTGCAGACGAATATGTGGAATTCACCGTTCCATATCTTGAGATTTATGATGTTATTGTTATTGAAAAACAAAGTGATGATAGATCGCCTATAAAAATAGGAATACCAGAAGGCGGTTTTTTATATGCCTTAAATAAAAAGATAATATCCATTCCATCAGAAAACTCGATAATAATGGGTGAAATAGACATTATAGTCAACAACTAAACATTTAGGACTTATGGACATAAAATTCGTTAACCGAAAAATAACAGACGATAAGTCCTAAATATTACGTACATGACTATAATGCTGTTGTTGAAGATAGGTAGATGAAACTGAGCAAAGTAGAGTTTTACATTGATGATATCCTAATGAAAATCGATAGAGAATTTCCGTATATCTGGGCATGGATGGAATCATCTTTTGGAGTTCATACTGTAAAGATTATTTCCTATGATCCTAATGGAATGTGTTGTGGAATTGATGAGAATGTTGTATGGAATCTTTTTTAGGAGAAATGTTACTTCTTCACCTTTTTCCAATCTGCTAGAAATTTTTTAATCCCAACGTCAGTTAATGCATGTTTTGCCATTTTACGTATAATTTCTGGAGGAATTGTGGCAATGTCTGCTCCAAGTCTTGCTGCATCTATTACATGGATTGGATGGCGGATACTTGCAACAATGACCTCTGTTTTTATCCCATATTTTTCTTGTTTAAAAATATCCACGATTTCCTCAACTATCTTCATGCCCTCTTGTCCCATGTCATCAAGTCTTCCAATAAACGGACTTACAAATGTGGCACCGGCTTTTGCGGCAAGTAAAGCCTGATTTGCTGAAAATACAAGGGTAACATTTGTTTGGATTCTCTTTTTGCTTAGAATTTTTACTGCTTTGAGCCCTTCTGGATTTATTGGTATTTTTATTGCAATGTTTTTCCTGTATTTTGCAGCGATTTTTGAGACGAGCTCCTCTGCTTCCTTTACCATGTCATCTGCCTTTTCACTGACTACCTCTAGGCTTATGGGTCCATCTACAATATCAAATATTTCATCAATAATCTCTTCAAATGATCTTCCGCTTCTTGCAATAAGTGTTGGGTTTGTGGTTACTCCATCCACGATTCCCCATGATGCAAGTTCTCTAATTTCATCTAAATCTGCAGTGTCAACAAATATTTTCATAGCGCCTCAACTCCAGCCAGGGGTAACATGTTTTTGTTCATAACTTTTTGCTTAGGATGTGTTACATCGGTCAAAGATTTTTTAGACATAGAGATACATTTAGATATATTTAAAAAGACCAAAACATATATATATCTAGGCATACATTACATGCTTTGTGGTGATGGGAGATGCCTCTAACAAGAAAGGCCCGGATGGTGGGTAGTAGCTTGGTGCTGACCATACCTAGTCAGCTGGCAAAGGCCCACGATATAAAAGATGGAGACGAGATAGAAATCATTCCAATGGGAATCGGAGAATTTAAGATTAGAAAATTGGAAAAATAAGTCTCCCTCTTATTTTTATATGAAGCTGGGAAGGAGCATTTGGGTTTATAAAGGTAGAAAGTATTGCGATTTTTGATTTAGTATGGTATTAGTGGCACCTTCAATTCTTTCGGCAGATTTTTCAAAACTCGGTGAAGAAATTAAGGCAGTTGAAAAGGCAGGCGCAGATTGGATACACATAGATGTTATGGATGGGCATTTCGTTCCGAATATAACAATCGGTCCAATTGTGATATCTAAAGTTAGAAAGACGTCTGATATCTTTTTTGATACCCATCTTATGATAGAAAATCCAGATAAATATGTTGAACAATTTGCAAAGGCAGGTGCGGATCTAATCACTGTTCATGCAGAGGCATGTGATGATATAGAATCAACTATCAATAAGATTAAAGATGCGGGGTGTAAAGTGGGAGTATCGATAAATCCGGAAACTTCTGTTGATGCAATAGAAAAAATTATTCCAGATGTTGATCTTGTGCTAGTTATGTCAGTTCATCCGGGTTTTGGCGGGCAGGGATTTATTGAAGATGTTTTGCCCAAGATAAAAAAAATTAAAAGTATAATTGATAAAATTGATAAAGAAATACATTTAGAAGTAGATGGTGGAATAAATAATAAAAATGCAAAAATTGTAAAAGAATACGGTGTAGACGTTTTAGTTGCAGGAAGCTTTGTGTTTAAAAGCAACGATTATAAAGAAGCCATACAGTCAATAAAAGATGCATAGATTACAATCCAGATACTAAATCCCGTACTACACTTTCTTTGTCTTTTGCCTTTACTATGCCACTTGCAAGTAATACGCCTTCAGCACCTAACTCAATGGATTTAGCTACATCTTTGCCATTTTTTACGCCTGCGCCACAGAGGATTTTAACGTTTTTATCAACATCTCTCACAGCATCTACACTACCACTGACAATACCTGGATCGGCAGTAGTAACTGAAATGTCTCCACCTATGAGTTCTGGGGGTTCTACTGCAACAAAATTTGGTGATAAAGCTGCAATTGCTTTTGACGTTGCAATATTATTTGAACATACTATGTGCCCTAGGCCAAGTTCCTTTGCACGTGCAACACAGATATCGATGTCTGCGAGTTTTAATCTGTGCTCACTGTGGTTTATTAAAGTTCCTACAGCTCCAGCTGCTTTTACGGCTTCGGGAAGGGTCCATCCGGTATGACTTCCTGGTTTTATAGAATCAATGTGCTCTGCAAAAACAGGTATTGATACTTTTTCTGCACACATTGTTAAGTCTGTGGCTTGTACAGATATTGCCATACTTGCACCTGTTTCTTTTGAGATTTTATCCATTACTTCTGCAATTTCTAAGGCTTTATTCCCTGTAGCTTCAGCATAGGTTTTCACGTTAAGAACAATAACCGGTGTTTTTAGCATAATTTATCCTCAACTCCTTATTGGATGGTGTAATCGATGACCTTTAATATATTCTTTCCTATTCAAGCTGGATTAAAATGACAGTACTACCACAAGCAAGTTTATTTCTAGGCATAATACCTGCACTTGTTTTGCTTTTTATAGGGTTAAAAGGATATGATGAACTCTACAAAGAAAAGAATATTTTTTTGACGTTTATAATTGGAATTGTTATGGGTTTTATTGCTGCATTCGTACAGTCATTTTATCCTCTGGCAATAATCTACATTATTTTACTCGCATTCTTTGACCAGTTAATTAAAATAATAGTTCTAAATATTGGAAGATTACGAGGAAAAAGAGAGACAGCCATCTATGGAATGTCGCTTGGTCTAGGATTCGGCTCTTCTTTCACTCCAATTTTACTTATTGCAGTAAGTAAACTTATTACAAACGACGTTTATGTTTTATCATCAATAGCTATAGGCTCTATAGGCATTATATTGTTCCATGGAGCAACTGGAGCATATATTGGTTATGGAATATATATCAGAGAAATGACAAAGCACCTTCTAATTGCTGTTATACTTCAACTACCGTTTAGCTTAATACTTGGCATGACCATAACATATTCAACACCTGAATCCCTTAATGTACAGCTTGGATTTGCTGCAGGGCTAATCATGTATGGGGGCGTAGTTTTCTGGTATGTGATAAAAAAAATAATGCCGCAACTACTTACGCAAAGCAGAAAGGGAAAAAGAGCAGCAAAAATGGAATAGGATTTGACACCTACAATTAATGCAAACTTGAGATTGATGAAATATGAGTGAAAAGATATGAAAGAAAATAATTATGAAGAAAATAACCAAATCCCAGTTTCAACCATTGGACAAGATCCATTCCAACAATCTTCAAACAAGATCTCAAAACCACTCATTGCAGGCATTCTAATGATAATTGCTGGTGCTCTTTCTGTTCTTATGTGGGTGGGGCTAGCATCAATGAACGTTTCTCTTATTGAAACAACCATTGTGCCTGAGTTCGAATCGATATCTTCTGAATACGGACCAATGACCTTTTCTGCAGAGTCTATTAAAGATTTATTCGTTATTTGCGGATCTGTGGGTTTCTTCCTTTCTATTTTTACGATACTTGGTGGCATTATGTCGATAAAAAGACAAATGTGGGGGCTAGCATTAGCTGGAAGCATTTTGGGGTTATTTACGATTGGGCCATTATTTGCGTCGAGTGCACTCTCCTTAATAGGTTTAATACTGGTTATCATTTCAAAAAATGAATTTCAGTAACTATCTGTTAGGAGATGAAAATAAGTATCATTTTTATAGAAACATATCTCAACAATTGTAAAAAAAATGCTGTGGAAAAACGAAGAGGAATTCATTTCACTCAATGTCTTCCACGTATCTGAAAGATTTTAAATGATTTTATTCATCAAATTTTTTACCACAATAAGGGCAGGTTCTTGCATCAAAGGGAATCTCCCGTCCACAGTTAGGACATCTTCTATCATTATTTTGGCGTTTTTGTTTTTCGATTTGTAATAAATTTGGGTTATCTGCAAGTTTATTTAATTCCGTTTGCACAATTGCAGGTGTAATTATACTTATCAAGATAAATAAAAGTGCCCACAATACGGTATTGTCGTCTTTTTTTACTTTCGTTGCAAACGCTTCAGCATATCTATACATCCAATATAGGTTAGCAATAGGTATTATTATCAGTATTGTTGTTGGAATATTTGCTCCAAGTTCTTCATTCATTTCTTTCTTCGTTGAGTACAGCCAATATATGCCATAAATGCCCAGCGTAATAATTGTAAGTATATACACTAACACAATATTTCTTTTCTTAATGGTCACTCTTTCGTCTCCATCAACTCTTCAATCCAACTTATCCTTTAATAACCTTTTCAATCTGTTTGATTCCATCCAATAATTGCATATGAATTAAGTGAACGAAAGGAAATATTGGATGGATCCGTGCGTCTGGAAATGTTTAAAGGGTTTTATTCCTCAAATTTTTTACTACAGTATGGACACACTCTAGCATCATCAGGGATTATACGGCCACAATTTGGACATTTTCTCTCTGAAGATGCTGCTTGTTTAGGCTCTCCGCCGATTGGTGGACGTACAACTAGCCATATTATTAATCCAATGGGAAAAGCAACGAACCATACGATTAATAACCATAGCACTCCGCTTTTACCACGCTTCTCTGCATCTTTATAAACCCATATTCCAAGTACTAATCCAAGAATAAATGGTAGGGCAATTACAAAGCAACACACCGTACTAAGTCCTAAAAATGCTGCATCAGCACCGGCACTGTCAAAAGGATTGCCATAATCTTGCGCACTTGCTCCTATGGCTATTACCACTGACATTAAGATAAATGCCAATGAAGCTATTTTTACTTTTTTTGAAATATTCAGCACTCTCACCTCACTTAGCAAGATGTTTTCCTTTTTTAATTACTTTTCGCTTTTGTGAAATAAAAATGCCGGTGATGTCTTTTAAGGAAAATAATGTTGCCATATTGTCAGGCAGTCAAAGACGCAATCCCTTATTTTTTATAAATTTATGTTAGTGATATGCAGTATTATTAATTTCAATTGGCATTATGGGTAGAAGAAACATTAACTGTATAGGTAGGTTGAGGGTAAGCCATACAATCACTTAAACTAACTGTCAAAAGTAGAACAGTTAATACAAAGCTCATTAGGGGTTTATTCATTTTTTAAACCCCTTTAAATCACTCAATATCTTTTTCCAATCAAGTACTTCTCTACATTTGCCACAATATCCATTATATGTTTCGTAGTCGAATTTGTTCATCTTATTGCCACAATATTTGCATTTGTATTCCTTTTTATTCATTTCTTACCCATGCCGGGACCTCTCAGCAAACTCTTTTTAGTTCTAAACTCTCTGACTTCGTCTATAATCATGCCTATTGCAATGCCACATATTATGCCAATCAATAACCCCGTCATCACTCGTATTACATTCGTACTTTCCCAGAAGCCAAAAAGTTGGCCAACTCCGTCTACTCCTATTGGTACCATACCTAAAATAATTGCAATCAAGAACTTCTCGTCCAATTGGATCTTGTAAAGGGTCATAATCCCTAGTCCAATTGCCATACCGAGCCATATTGCTGTACATCGGCTACAAAAAGGCATCTGGTTATCATTTATGAAAAATGATCGCTCTGCTTTTTGATGACAAAGTCTATCCCCTCCAGAATATACAAGATTCCAAGGAAACGACATCTTATCGATTGATGCTTTGTTGTCTAAAATGCCCGTATGGCCAGATAAATCTTCAACACTACCACTTGGTAATGATAAAGGAGCTAAAAATTGAAGCATGCTCCATATCAAAAATAAAGCAAAAAAAACGAGCAGCGTTCTAGAATTTTTTCCCCTTCTTTCCATCTTCAAACTCTTCTTTAGAACGTAGAATTATAATCAATGCAATGATGCTAAGTATGGATCCTATCATGAAAAATCCAAAGGAAAATATTCCAAGTATGGAGCCAGCAACTGCAACATCGAAATGTTGACGTTTTAAAGATGCTACCACTCCAAGCAATGCAATAACTGAAAATATGAGCAAAATAATGGAGCAACCTACTGTATCATAGGGGATAAATTCTTCACTATCTTCCTTTACAATTATTTCTTCATATGAATTGATAAATGGCTTAACAAGTATTTCTCTTGTCAATGTTTTGTTTCCTGAGATAAAGATTTCTGCTTCCTTTATTCCTAGTGAAACGTTTTCTACTGAACACTTTCCGTTGGCATTAGTTTTACAGGATACATTGTTGATTGTTATAGATACGTTTTCAAGAGAATTGTTTGATTGATCAGTAATCATGAATTCTACGGTTCCGGTCATCCCGGCGCCAGATAATACTTCCAAAGGGGCCTCTATGAAAGTTTCAGAAAAAGCTGCAGAGGATGCACCCAGTACAAAAACGCAAACCAGAATGACTGCTGCCATCATTGGTTTATCCGTTCTTGGTTTAATAGAAGACAAGATAGTTTTCCGCGGTTCGCCATGTTCTTCCCATGTACATTCTTCTTCTACTTTTAGGCCATCTGATGTCTTCCTAATGGTGAATTTGCAACCGCAATTGGGGCAAATAGCTTTGTATTCTTCAATGCCTTCTGGTGTATCCAAAACAAATTCATGGTTGCACTTTGGACATGTAGTCCTCCCCTTCATAACCTTTTCACCATGCAGGGGATAGATATCCCACGTTAATAATATTTCTATAAATTCCAGCGTCCCACGTAATCTGAACCATCAGTGGACATATAGGGAAAACGATATGCTTCTGCCTTCTGCAGTATGTTTATATAATATATGTTTATTTCGATACCTTAAGAGGCGGTCAATAAATGGCTAGATTTCCGGAAGCAGAACAGCGATTGTTAAGCAAAAAAATATGTATGAAATGTGGTGCTACAAATGCAATCAAGGCGCAAAGATGCAGAAGATGCAGATCTAAGGAACTACGTATGAAGGCAAAGGAAGGGAGAGGAGTATAAAGTTCCCTTATCTAAAACCGTCATCTTTAAGAGCTCATTTTCTTTTTCGATTTGCAGGTTGAATCTGAATGCCGGAAACAAAATATAAGAAAGACGAGGATTTTAACGAATGGTATAACGAGATAGTAGAGCTTGCAGACTTATGTGACAAGAGATATCCAATTAAAGGTATGAATGTCTGGCGTCCTTATGGTTGGAAACTGATGAATCATGTGGATGGGCTGATAAGAAAAGAGATGATAAAAACAGATCATCAGGAAGTATACTTTCCCCTGCTCATTCCAGAGTCGTCTTTTAAAAAGGAAGAGGAACATATTGAGGGTTTTGGCAGTGAAGTATACTGGGTAACGCATGCAGGTTTAAATGAGCTTGAAGAACGGTGGCTTTTAAGACCCACATCCGAAACAGCAATGTACCCAATGTTTTCTCTTTGGATAAGATCTCATGCAGATTTACCGTTAAAGACATATCAAATAGTAAATACTTTCAGATACGAAACCAAACAAACACGTGCATTCATAAGAGTCCGTGAGATTCATTTTTTTGAGGCGCATACATGCCATGTTGATTTTGAAGACGCGGAAAAACAGATTAAAGAGAACAAGGCTATTGCCAAAAGACTTTTCCAAAAGCTTTGTCTTCCGTTTATATTTTGCAAACGACCAGAATGGGATAAGTTTGCAGGTGCCTTTTATACAATTAGCATAGATGTTCTTATGCCATCTGGCAGGACATTACAGTTAGGATCCATACATCAATACAAAGATAATTTTTCTGTCCCGTATGAAATTTCCTACGAGGCTGAAGATGGTACACACAAAAACTGCCATCAAACAACATATGGTATGAGTGAACGAATACTTGGTGCACTTGTTGGAATACATGGCGACAATAAGGGACTAATAATGCCTCCAGAGGTTGCTCCAACACAGGTAGTAATCATACCTATCATTTTCAAAGGTAAAGCAAAAGAAGTTTTCGATGCATGTGACTCGTTATCTAAAAAACTTGAGGATGAAAATATAAGGACGCATGTTGACAAGAGAGATATGAATCCTGGAAACAAATATTATGACTGGGAATTGAAAGGAGTGCCTTTGCGGATTGAGATTGGTCCCAGAGACATAGCGAAAAAAGAGTTAGTTTTAGTTAGAAGGGACACCGGAAAAAAGAAATCAGCTCTACAGAATTCTTCGGTAGAACTGGTAAAACAGGGGCTTGAAGATATATCCAAGGATTTACTTGCAACTGCAAAGGAACTTCTTGAAAATAATATGCATAGGGTTAAAACTGTTGAAGAAGCAATGGATAAAAAAGGAATTATTGAGCTGCCTTGGTGTGGAAATGAGGACTGTGCTCAGGAAATAGAAAATGTTTTAGATGGAAACACGTTAGGAGAACCAATCGAAGATGCAAAATGTGATCATCCCTGCCCAGTGTGTGGTACAACTGCGAAAACATGGATGAGATTTGCAAAAACGTATTAAAATGAGGTGAAAATAGATGAGTGGAAAAATAGCTGAATTTTTTAGGGAATATATATTTGGACTGAGCATTGTAACCATGATTGTGGGGGCATTTGTGCTTTTTATCGGCATTTTGGGGATTTGGTTTAAAAAAGAAGATTTTGTCCAGGGTCTTCTTGCAGATGAGGTAATGGCGTGGTGCCCATATGTGTTAATAATTGGGCTGATAGTTTTTGGTGCTGGGCTGTATTATTTATATGGCTTTATCAAGAACAAGAATTTTGTTTTAGAAGAAATAGAAACAAACAAAAGATCGGAATTCGTCAAGAGGCACGGTGATTTAAAAGATTCGGTTAGATATTTGCCTTCTAAGTACAAAGAAATGTTAAAAGAAAAAGAGAAGGAATTGAAGATAAAATAGTTAAACAATGATTGTCCTTTAATCTGGGTGGTGAAAAGCGATACCAGAATTTTATGTTATACTTGTTGAACCAAAGTATGGTGGGAATGTAGGTGCTGCAGCCAGAACAATGATGAATTTTGATTTTGACAAGCTCTATTTGGTAAATCCCTGTGAGCTTGATGATGAGTGTTACATCCGGTCAGTGCATGCGCACAAGTTACTTGATCGTGCAAAGATTTTTTCGTCGTTTGAAGATGCGGTAAAGGGCATTGATTATCTTATTGCTACTTCAGCTATAGCGTCCAAAACAGATAGAAAACATCTGAGAAACCCTGTTTCACTTGAAGAAATAAGTGAAAAAATATATGAAGTTGAGGGGAAAGTAGGACTTGTTTTTGGGCGGGAAGATTATGGCTTGTACAATGATGAGATTGCTGCATGCGATGTCATGCTTAGAATACCTACAAGTGAGTCGTACTCCTCTTTGAATCTTTCGCATTCAGTTGGTCTTGTGTTGTACAGTTTGTATGCTAAGAAGCATCTTGAGCCAAAGAAAAAAAGAGCAATGGGGAAAATTGAGAAAAAAAAACTATTTGAATTTTTTTCAGAACTTTTAGAAGAGATAGATTACCCAGAACACAAAAAAGAAAAAACTAAGATAATGTTTAGACGTGTAATGGGAAGATCAATACCATCTAAATGGGAATACCACACATTGATGGGAGTTCTCAACGGTACTTTGAAAAAATTAAGGAAACTAAGGTGAAATGAAGGTCTAGATTGTTTCTATATCAAAATAGACTTTGCTGTTTTTTAAAGCTGAATGTACCGTGTCTGCAAACCATACCAGTTCATCTACTTCTGTGGATTCCTTGTTCCACTCATATACAAAATCATAGTTGCCTTTGGTTGCTTTGAAACCCATGTTTAATAACATATCTCTTATCTCTGATGGAGAATCTCCTTCACTGTTGAACAGAATCTTTAGGTATGTCTTCATTCTAATCACTTTGAAGGTAGATTGGTATGATGGTATTAAATTGTTGCGATGTTGCTAAAGATTTAGATTGAATATATTGGGAATGGAATAAAACATGTTACAAGTATGATTAATGCAACAAAGAACAGTAATTTTCTCTTTATGCCTAAATTTGTATCATCATTGAGTGGGGGTGGATGCATCATTCCCATCATAAAAACAATGATGATTGCAAAAAAAGCCCATCCTGTAAAAATCATTATAAAAACTGCTATCCAACCTGCATACTTTTGCTTTTCTCCGAGAACTGCACGAAATATGTGTCCACCATCAAGTTGGCCTGCTGGAAGAAGATTGATTGATGTTATCAGAAGACCGACCCATCCTGCAAATGCTGTTAAACTTAAATTAATTGGAGTTCCAGCAGGAATATTTAATATAGCGCTGGAAAGAAAAGAAAAAAGTATAGATCCACCTAGCATAATCTCTCCAGAAACTGGTTCAGTAAGGGAAGCTGGAGTCGAAAGCTTAATACCAAGTATTGTGACAGGTATGGCAACTAGAAAGCCAGCTAAGGGTCCAGATATTCCAACATCAAACAATGCTTTTTTGTTAGGCATGGGGTCGCTACTGGAAATTAAAGCACCGAATGTACCAATATTAAAACTTGGAAGAATCGGCGGGATAGGTATGAAAAACGGAAGAGATGTTTTAATGCCATGTTTTTTTGAAGTAAAATAATGCCCCATCTCATGGACAAACAAGATGCTCATCAGAGGAAAAGCAAAAAACATTCCCCCATAAAACAAATTTTCGATATTGAATATGTTCATGACGTTGGGTATGCTCCAGATGTCAAAATGTTCCATATGAAGCATAGAGCCTGTAAGAACTGTGGTAATAACAGTTGCGATCAATAGTGTGATATTAACCCATACTGACTTTTCTTTTCTCTTGGGCTTTTTCATTACATATATGGTATGTTCCCCTTTTTCATATCGAAGCATTGGAACGTATCCTTTTTCAGTTAGGGATTTTCTTAATGAGTCAAAATTTCTTTCCAGAGATTCCCTGTCAATTCTGCAGAAAAAGGCCACGGAGTTTACATTGTATCTCATATCATAGAACGGAAAACGTTGGCCAACCTCTCTTTTTAATAATTCTATATCTAGATTGGTGGCATCGTTCGCATTGCTAAATAGATCCCAGTCGCTAGGCATTCATCTGACCAATATGGCCATTGTTTTATAAAATCTTCGTACAAACGTTAATAAAAAATATCTATTTACCTAAAAAAGAGGCATTCGTATGGACATGGAAATTAGCTTCCCTGGTGGTAAAAAAGTAGATGCAAAGTACAAAGGTTTTACTATCAAAACTGATCAACCGAAACATTCTGGGGGAGATAGTGCGGCTCCTGAGCCATTCTCACTTTTTTTATCATCGATTGGTACATGTACCGGAATCTACGTCCTGAGATTTTGTCAAAAACGTAATATTCCTACAGAAGATCTCAAAATGGTTTTAAGAACAGAAGAAAATGGAGAAACGCATATGATAAATAAAATTGATATGGAGATACAGGTGCCAGAAGTTTTTCCAGACAACTACAAAAATGCAATAATAAAAGCAGCTGGTTTATGCGCAGTTAAAAAACATTTAGAGCAATCTCCTCAAATTGAGATATATGTGACAAAAAAGCGGTAAATAGCATTATATTTATGTATGTCCTTTCTATTGCCATCTCAGTGAATTAAAATGACAGTTAATTTGGTAGTTGGTACTCAATGGGGGGATGAAGGAAAAGGAAAGGTTGTTGATTATTTTTCCAAAGATGCTGAGTATGTTGTAAGGTTTCATGGAGGAAATAATGCCGGGCATACAATAAAAGTGGAAGATGAGGTATATAAGCTCCATTTAATTCCCTCTGGCGTTATACAAGGAAAAACTGGTGTCATTGGAAACGGTGTCGTCATTGACCCTGGAACATTGATAGAGGAAATAAATGAACTTAAAAAACGAGGGAAAAAGCCAAAAATTATTATAAGTGATAGAGCGAATATAATAATGCCTTATCATAAAATCCTTGATGGTGCAGAGGAAAGATCCCTTGGTGCTAAAAAAATAGGTACAACAAAAAGAGGAATAGGCCCTTGTTATTGTGATAAAGTTGCACGTAAGGGCATAAGAGCAGTTGATCTCACTGATAAAGAAACACTTAGTAAAAAACTTGATGAGATACTGCCTGTTAAACAAAAAATTTTTGAAATATATGGTATAAATGAAAAGCTTGATAAAAAAAATATTTTGGATACATATAATAAATATGGACAAATGTTGAAAGATTTTATAAAGCCTACCCATATATATTTAAACAAAGCAATTCAACAAAATAAAAACATTCTTCTTGAGGGTGCCCAGGGGGCAATGCTTGATGTTGATTTTGGTACATATCCCTACACAACATCTTCGCATGTTATTGCAGGGGGATTCTCCATTGGTACGGGTATAGGTCCAAAAAACATTGGCGATATAATTGGTATTGTAAAGGCATATACTACCAGAGTTGGAGAGGGGCCTTTACCAACGGAACTTTTTGATGAGACTGGAAAGTACCTTCAAAAGAAAGGCCATGAATTCGGTACGACAACAAGTAGGCCAAGAAGGTGCGGATGGCTTGATCTTGTGGTGGTAAGACATTCTTGCATGATATCTAGCATCACAAAACTGGCGATAACAAAACTTGATGTGTTAAACGGCTTAAAACGAGTAAAAATTTGTACCCATTATGAGTTAAATGGCAAAAAACTCGATTTTTTCCCAGCAAATATCGAAGATGTGAAAAAATGTGAACCAGTCTATAAGGAATTTGAAGGCTGGGGTGAGATGAATAAGAAACCAACAGAAATTACAGATCTTCCAAAAGAGGCGCAAGAATATCTGCAGTTCATGGAGGAAGGACTAAAGACCCCAATTGCGATAGTTTCTATAGGTCCTGGAAGAAAAGAAACAATTGAGGTTTAAACTGTTTTCTTCACATTAAGTGCAGTGTTGATCCATCTGAGATATGAGTTGCAAGCAGCCCTCAGTGAACTTACGTTTTTTGCTTTGATGCCCAGATAAAATGTTTTTTCTAAAGTAGATATATCAACGTTAGTGTTGGGAATTTTATTTTTTATTTCAGGGGTGAGTGATTCAGATACCACTCTAGCGTCTTCAGTAGAATCAAAATCAAAAACAAATCTGATGCTTATCATGACATTATTTTCTCCATTCTCAACATGTGCTGATTTAGAGTGCCAATGTATAATTTTCTAATAAACTTTGCTTTAAAATTTGTCTTTTAAGTTGAGAGAATGGGGAAGTGGTGAGGTGGTGAGGAAAGATGGATTTTAAAAATGGACCTCCCCATTCTTCAATTATGTATTATACTTAGAAGTATATAAATATTTTTATATATTTGACCAAAAACAGTAAAACATGGACGAAAACGATCTGAATGGGGAGGCATTTAAATGTTAATTCGTAGCTTTAACTATTCATTTTGCGTAATCAACTAATTTTATTACATATTCTATAGGGTTTTTGTTTGGATGTTAATGCGATAAATGTTACAAAATTATGTTTTTTAGGAACGTTTAAATAGAGATGATGTATAATTTTACTGAGGAGAGATGGAGATGCAGACCGACTTTGAATTTTTGGATGAGGAAGATGTGATGGAATTCGGCAGAGATTTTGTCGAATCGTTGTCAAGAATTTTTTTTGACGATCGTTAGAGCCTCTTTTCTGAAGTAGAATCATAATTGCAGATGGTAAAGATGCGAGGAAACTAAAGGATATGCTAAGGATGAATGTGAGGGCTGAAAAAGCTGGATGGGATGCTTACAATGAAATGGCTCCAGATAGCTAGACAGGCATTAAGCTATATAGAATAAATGCCGTTTCAAATCTGCAAAAACCATGTTCCCCAATCATGAATTAGTACTGGCTCATATTTAACTTTATTATCAATAATTTGTTACATGGTACTGATAACGTACATTAAAAGAAATCTTTGGGTGGTGTTTTTCTACCTGGATTTAATGCGTTTGACGACTGTTGGCCGTTCTTTATAAAAAATCTTACTTCCACAGTATGGGCATTGTAAGCCTATGTTCTTCACGTCAAATTTAACGCTTTTTTTGCATATTCCACATCTATATCCACTCATGTGTTTTCACTCTCGCCCTCTTCTTCGATGATTTCTGATGCTTCCAATTCACCTTTTAATATTTTTTTGACGTGTTCTCCTGCCTCGGTTACAGGTATGTATGCACCGCCAGCGAACTTAGTTCCACATTTTTTACATTGCCAGATGCTCGTGTCTACCCGCTTTACCTTTTTATGCCCGCAACTTGGACAAACATGTTTCGCGTATTGTTGAAGTTCGACATTTCGCATGCGTGTTCTTGATTTTACACCATATCTTGCTTGAAAACGACCTGCAGATCCTACTTTCTTTGTTCTCTTTGACATATTTACTTGCCTGCGCTTTTATATAATTCTTCTCTTATTTTTGTCCCATTATCAATGGAGGCTTTTATAACCTTTTTTATCTCTTCAACGGTAAAACTACCATTTAGTCCCTTTTGCATAGCGCGTATGTCCCCATTTTTATCAATTGCAACTGTAAGTCTTGCTTCTGCGATTTCCTCTTCATCAAGGGATGGGTCAAGTACAATCACATCGTTGAATTTAACAGATGTACATGATATTGGTGGTTCATTCATTGGTAATTGGAAATCTTTGGGATGTTCTTCCAAATAATTGCTAATTGATGGAAATTTTTCTTGAGCTTTCTCAAGATTTGGTCGCAGGCGCTCAATGGGAACTGTTGTATTGTATAGTGCTGCAAGTGCTGCAAGTGAGGCTGCATCAAATAGATTCCCATCGAAGTCAATAATGTGGATATCAATAAAGACCAACCATATTCTTTCCCCAGATTCTATGCAGAGTTTATCTAGTCCAATCACTCCAGATTCTCGTATGCCTCGATCTACAACACGGGCAAGCTCTATTGCATTTTCTCTTGGAGGTCCAGATTCAAAATCTGGGGATGCAAGTGGAATAAGTTCAGCAGCAGTTATCATTACTCCTTTATCTGGAGAATCTGAATACGGATCGCCAATATCCATTTTAATCCCAGCAATAACCTGGGTGTTGCCAATTTTAACCCTTGCGGATCCTTCTGCTTTTGAGATAAGTCCTGTTTCGATCTCTATATTTCTAAATTCATCAAATTTTCTCTCATCTGCACGTTTTCCGTTTTTTGCAAGATTATATAAATAATCCCGTTTAATTGATGAGGTTAGTGCCATGTTAATCTACCTCCACATCAGCTTGGTATCTTTTCACCAAAGCTTCCTTCTGTAGCTTGGATACAATATTGCAACCTTTGATTGCAAGATCAAGTGCTTTATCGAATTCTTCCAACGTTAAGTGTCCATCCATCTGAAGAAGCAGAATCTCGCCTGTACGTGGGGAAATTGCTATGGGCAAATCCGCATCTCCAAAATTATCCTCTTGTTTTCCAAGGTCTAAGACAACATGACCGCCTATCTTTTTACCGTCCTTGTCTTCGCTTCCAATTTTACCTGCTGCACATGCTACAGGAATATCTTTCATCGGTATGCCTGCATCTGCAAGGGCAACACCTGCTGCAGTAAGACCGGCACATCTTGTTCCTGCTTCGGCTTCTAAAACTTCGATGTTTACATCAATTGAAGTTCTTGGAAAATTCTCCGTTAAAATAACCTTATCCAATGCTTCAGAGATCACTTTCGAAATTTCTCTGCTCCGCCTATCTGGTCCGGGTCTCTTTCTATCCTCCACACTAAATGCGGCCATGTTATATTTGCCCTTTATAACAGCTTTCAGTGGGTTCTGTGTATGTCTTGGGATAGCTTCCCTTGGGCCATATACAGCTGCTACAACTTTATTGCCACCCCATTCTAGATAGCATGACCCCTCGGCTCTATGAAGCACTCCAGCCTCAATCTTAATTTCTCTTAGTTCATCGGCCTTTCTACCGTCCAACCGTTTTCCATCGTCATCAATCAATTTAATATCTGATTCCATTATTGCACGTCCTTTGTGTCTTTTTTCAATAACTCTTCTATCTTGTCTGTAAGTCCATATGATATTGATTCGCGCTCTATTTTCCTTATTGCTTTTATTACCTTTATGATATTGTCGTCCTCCCCATCGATCCATATTCTTCCATTTTTACCGACAAAGATCCGACATTGGGTGTACTTTTTCAACAAGGCTATCATGGAGCCCTTTCTACCAATGAGCCTGGGTACTTTCGAGGGTTCGATATAGGTTATATATCCTCCTCTTATTTTGTAAAGATTACGATCATTTAGTGTAATCTGCAATTTCTTATCTAAGCCTACTTCTAAGATTTTTGCCATTATGGAGTCACCGCGGTTTAAATATTTATCGGTCTCACCGAAATCAACATCCCACGGCACCTCGTTTACATGCAAAAGGGCAGGATAAGAAGCGTTTATGTCGACTAGCCAGATAGATGATAATGGCTCTTCGACGATGCCAATGACAAAATCTCCTTCTATTGGATCATATCGACCTTTTAAAGGTATCACATTTATATAATCTGATCTTTTGCTTAATAATCCTAATCTTTCTGAGTATATTTTGTCTTTCTCGATAAATGTACCACGCCCGGCCTTGCTACTTTTGGTGTCCCCTAGAAGCTGGCTTGGAATTACTATCTCTCGTTTTTCTCCGGACATAAAATAATAACCTCTAATCAAATTATCTAAGAATCTTTGTGGATATGTTTCCCTTGGCTACACCGTTTAACTTGTCATAAAAATCGTTTTGCATGCCGGCAGGGATTTTGATAATACCAAGCCATGATCCATCAGACTGCCAGTTCTCCCTTTCCAAAACGCCGTAATTACGGACGATGCCATATGCTTTGCCGGTGTATTGGGCAGGGATATTAACTGAAATCTTAATTCTATCCATGGAAATAGGTATAATTGACCTTAGCGCCTCAATTGTTGTTTTAACTTGTTCTCCTACTGGTTTAAACGGATCAATATGTACCCCAGCTTCCTTCATTGCAAGCTCAATTCTCTGGCGAGGATGTGGGGACTTGGTTTTTGGATCCATAGCATTTCTAACAATCTTTTCAACAATTCTATTCTTCTTATTTTCTTGCATTTTATGACGTTGCTCTGTTGTAAGCTGTATATCTCCCTTCAAAATTATCTGTTTGGCGATTTCTGCGATGTCTTCAGTGCCAAAATTCTTTTGAAGCAACTCTTCTGATGCATGCGTACCTTTCTTCGAATCATTAAAAACAGTATCTATAGCAAGACTTTGAACGATGTCTATATCACTTCCATCTATAAAATCTGCTGCTGCATAAGGGTCAACCAGTATCTCAAAGTGTTCTTCGCCTTTTTTCAGTCGTGCAATTACAGCGTCATCAAGACTTACCAATTCTAATCTCCTCCAATAGCTTTGCCGACGTATTCTTTTGTTTTGTCTTGTGGCAAAATGTAGAAATTGAAATTTTTGTCAACAATACCTATCTCTGCAGCATCTGGGTTGAGTTTTCCCTCGGTACCCTTATGAAGTGCCTTTATGCCCATATCGATAGCCTCGTCCATGGAAGTATTGTCCTTGTAGTTCTCTTCAAAATAACTCATGGCCCCATTGCGTCCTGCACCTTCACTGCTTGCCTTGTATTCCATTAATGCGCCAGATGGATCAGTTGAAAATAAGCGTGCGCCCGTTCCGTCATAACCAGCCACCAATAAAGCAGTACCAAAGGGCCTTACTCCACCATACTGTGTATATGTTTGTTTGAAATCACAAATGTTTTTGACAAGGGTTTTAACCTGTATTCTTTCACCATATGTTATTTCATTTACCTGTGCGTCAACACGGGCTCTATCGATTAGTGCTCTTGCATCTGCTACAAGGCCGGAAGTTGCGCATCCGATGTGTTTATCTATTGTAAATATCTTCTCAATTGATCTTGGCTCAATTAAACGAGATGTAATACGTTTATCTACGATTAAAACCACACCTGTTTTATACTTTAAACCAACAGTTGTAGTACCTCTTTTCACTGCTTCTCGAGCATATTCTACTTGAAACAATCTCCCATCTGGAGAAAAGACAGTAATTGCTCTATCATACGCCATATTTGCCGGTTGCATATCTTTTTTCACCTCTATTTATTTGATAATTATTGCTACAAATACTTTATTTTTTTAACTCACAATACGCTTGCCATCTATATAGTTTGTGTTGAGTCGCTATGGAGGGGAGACTATTTTACCTTTATCAAATTGTAGATGTGAGTTATTCTAAACTCCTCTTTTATTTCCCCAAATTATCTTGTGGATCTGCAAACCTAATTTAACGTTTAATCCATCCTCAAGTATCCAACCTGCTAGTTCTTTTGGGTTGGTGCCTTCAACAGGTTGGAAGAAAATAGGGCAGATAACATCATATCTATTGATGATCTTTTTTGCATAGTCATAATCCTCTTTGTTGCCAATAACAAATTTTAGTTGGTCATCCATATCAAGATGCGATATATTATCAAAACGCATTTTTTTATGCATATTTGATGAAGGACATTTAATGTCTAAGGATATCATCACGGATTTTTTCTCTGATATGTTTTGTATGCTCATACTTCCGTTTGTTTCCAGGCATATTTTATACCCTTTCGTTAAAAGAGCATCTATTAGTTCATCAGTTTCATTTTGTAATAGTGGTTCTCCACCTGTTATGCAAACATGGTTACAATTATGCTTGTTTACCTCTGTTACTATTTCTGCTATAGTCATCTTCTGTTTGGTATCATATGCATATGTTGTATCACAAAAGGAGCATCGTAGATTACAACCAGCAGTCCTTACGAATATGTTCGGTAGACCTGTCCAATTTCCCTCTCCCTGGATTGAATAAAAGATTTCACATATATTCATTGCTAGCAGGTATCAAACCATTTTCATTAAAACATTGTGCTTGCTAATTTTTCACGAACAAGTTTATTTGGTATAACCAGTGTTTTGAAACGCTCTCTACTTGCCTAAATAATACATATGATTTGGGTTCAGATTTTGTAATGTGTTTTGTATCATTCTTATAGAGTATGGGTCCGCTGAAAGGAACACGGGTTAACAGGAGAAAAATCAGGTAAAACATTCGAGTTTATATGTGGTTTTATTCTGTAGATTTTTACAGATTAGTATCGGCAAATGTAATTTTAGACCGATACCGATATATATTAGTAATTACATATCGGTATATCATGAAATATGCCGATACCGATATTAAAATAAGTGTTTTTCTCCTAAACAAAATTGAACAAAAAAAGAAAAAATTAGATTCATTAAGACCTATTTCAAAAGATGCTGTAAAAAGAATTATAGAAGATATTCGACTAAGGCATACATATCACTCAGATGCAATTGAGGGAAATACACTAACACTTCAAGAAACAAAACTAGTCCTTGAAGAAGGGATAACAATTGGTGGCAGACCTTTAAAAGATCATATCGAAGCAAGAAACGATGCAGAAGCATTTGATTTAATGATAAAACTCGTAAATTCTAAAAAGGAAATAAATCAAGAAATAATTCAACAAATACATGAACTTATTACTAAAGGAATACTTAAAAATCCTGGGAAATATAGAACTGAAAATGTTACAATTACAGGTGCAAAAATAAGCCCTCCAAGTTATCTTAAAATTATCAGACTAATGGATGAATACATTCAAAATATACATAAATTAAAACTTCAACCAATTAAAAAAGCAGCCTATATCCATCATGAGTTTGTCAGACTTCATCCCTTTTTGGATGGAAATGGACGAGTAGCACGATTAATTACTAATTTTTATCTGATGAAAGAAGGATATCCTCCAATAATCATTCAAAAAGAAGATAGGAAAAACTATTACAGATCGTTAAATAAAGCAGACCAAGGTGATTTATCAGGTTTTGCTACGTTTATTGCTCGTGTTGTAAACGAATCACTTCAATATTATCTGTCAAGTTTTATCGACGAAGAAAGACTTGTAACGTTATCAGAATTATCTAAAAAAGCTGATTACTCTCAGGAATATCTAAGTCTTCGAGCGAGACAAGGAAAGCTTGATTCAGTGAAAATTGATAATATTTGGTATTCTTCAAAAAGAGCTTTAAAAGATTATCGAAAAAATGTTAAAAAATAATCATTATGCGCTGATATTTCAGAAGATATGGGCCTGCTGAGAGGCAAACACGGCAACAGGAGAAAAATTAGGTAAAACATTTTAGATATGAGCTGTTTTAATTGACCATCATTTAATTATGTAAATCTATGTAACGCATTTGTACATAATTTATATGTTTGACAGAAAATTATATATATTAACGCAATATATATGTTATATTAAGGTGTCATTAATATGGTTCAGGCTATAATAAATATTAAAGAAAAAACCAATAGGGTTTTAAATATTCTCAAGGCAAAGTACGGGCTCAAGGATAAAAGTCAAGCAATTGACCTTATGGCCAAAGAATACGAACAAGAGATTCTTGAACCTGAACTTAGGCCTGAATATATTGAAAAGGCTAAGAAAATAATGAAAGAAAAACCTGTTCGAGTTGGAACTCCCAAAGATCTTAGGAAAATGATGGGTTTGAAGTAAAAATGTACAATCTAGACATTAGGCCATCTCTAAAGAAGAAATTGATAAAATTGGGAACGAGGAACCCTAAACAAGCGGAAATTATTGCAAAGAAATCTGAAGAAATCGTTATCGATCCTCACAGATATAAAAATCTTAAGGCTCCTTTGAATAACTGGAAGAGGATTCATATCGATAGACATTTTGTTTTAACTTTTTCAATTGATGAGGACGCAAAGACTATTATTTTAGAGGATTATGATCATCACAAAAAAATATACAAACGCTAAATTATTTTATTTCTATGACTAAATTTAAATCTGCTCTGTGTTGCTCTGAATTACAAAGTTTAGTAGTGGGCCTGCTGAGATTTGAACTCAAGTCTATAGCTCCCGGAGCTACAAGGATACCAAACTACCCTACAGGCCCAGATTTACAAAACAAAAATAGAACGTCACATTGAATACGTTTTTGGTAAAACTGTCTTTGAGTCTTATTTTAGTTCTTTAAGAAGCTTTCCAAATTCGCTATATTTTTCCATGAGGAGTTCAACTGATTTTTTTAGGGCTTCCTCTGCATCCAGCGAACTGTCGGTTTCAAAACTAAATATTATTTTACTAGGATCTCTTTTAATGGAGATAAAGTCCACTTTGGCTTTATCAATGTAGGATTCAAGTACAGGCATCTTATTGGCATCGTTCATCTCCAGGCTATTGCCCTTCAATGTAACAAGTCCATCTGGAAGTTCTTTTACAAATTCCTCTACTTCATTCATTCTTTTTTTATCAATTTCGATAGATGTAGCGAATCTGTATCCCGGGGCTTGAACAGACTGCCATTTTGCATGATCTTTTCCGCGGCCAAGAATGGCTTCCACCTCTAAAATTAGACGCTGATCATTGTAGAGTTCCACTATTGGGATGTTACCCTCCTTTATTGCCCAGCTTTTTTCTGCAGGTTGTAGATCACTGGAATAAACGATTGTCTTTCCTTCCCCCTTTCCTTCTTTACTTAGGGTGTATCTTACTGTACAGTTTGGGCATCCTTTGCCATTACACGTACATTCATCCCTAAAGTTTAGCAAGCTAAGATCTGTTGGAATTGGGATTAGACCTAAACGATGGGCTATAATCTCATCAAAAAGAGCACTGGTATTATCATAAATGACAACATCTTCTATGGCAAGTGTAGGCAACTCAGAAAGCATTATTCTTCTCAAAGAGTTAAGAAGATATAGTTCGGCTCCATCAATTTTTAAAACTGCCTTTTTCGGCTTTAAGGTTACAACATCAATCTTCATTTTGTCACCTAGACACGCTTACCGCGTCTGCCGCCCTTTTTCCTGCCGCCATCGTGGGGAGTAGGAGTAACATCTTCAATTTTGCCTATTTTCAAACCCCTTCGTACTAGAGCACGTATGGCAGCTTGGGCTCCACGGCCAGGTGTTCCGGATTTGTTACCACCTTGACCTCTAATCCTAACGTTAACCTTACTGATCCCTTTTTCCATAGTAGCTTCTGCAACGATTTGTGCAACCTTCATAGCCGTATATGCAGATCCCTCATCTTTTGCTGATTTTGCTACCATGCCGCCAGAGCAACGGGTAATTGTCTCGGCGCCGGTCAAATCTGTAACAGTTATAATTATGTTGTTAAACGATGCAAAGATATGTGCAATGCCTACTCTTGCCATATTTAGTTCCCTCCATTCTTATCATCTGGTTTATCTTCATTCTTTTTTTTGCTCTGTTTCCCTTTTTTTACTGGTTCTTTGGGCGGTTTGTTTTCTTCCTTTTTAGTTGGTTCCTTTTTTGGTTCAGGTTTTTTTTCTTTCACTTCGTTCTTCTCAGATTTCTTTGCTTTTTCTGTCCCTTCGGTCGGCTTCTCCTCCTTAGGTTTTTTCTCCGGTGATTCTTTGGCCGGTTCTTTTTTAGGTATGGTTTCTGAGTCGGGTTTTGGTTTGCCCTCAGGTTTCTTTGATGCTTTATCTGGTTTACCTTCTTTTCCCCTTCCAGTTATCTTATCTTTTTTTATCTCAGGTTTTGGTTTGCTCTCCTGTCTTGTTTTCGCTTCCTCTTCAATCTTTTTGACTGTGTCTGATTTAAAATCAGAGCTGGGGCGTGCAGGGTGCATTGAATCATTGAGTGGAGAACCCGAAACATATCCAATCTCATTTTCCTCATCCTTTTTAACTATATAGCCCGGAACAGTTATCTTTCTGCCCTCTATTTCAATATGTCCATGGGAAATGAGTTGCCTTGCTTGTTTAGGCGTACTCGCTAGCCCTCTTAAATAGGTGAGAGTTTGAAGTCTGCGAGCCAGTACAGCTTCGTTTTCCAGAGCCAATACGTCATCTAAAGTTGAGTTGAGTGGTAGAATGTTCAATCTAGTAAGGCGGTTTAGCAACTGATTACTCTCCTTTTTTATTTGAGGGTCGCCACTGCCGATTTTTGCAAGTAATTCTCTTGCCTGACCACGATATTTTTTTAGGGCCGTTTCCCCCCTCCATATCTCTTTCTTATTTTTCAAACCATATTTTTTTGTCAGTTTACTCTCTGCATCTATACGATCTGCCTGCCAAGGATGACTTGGAGTTTCATATTTTTTCCTGGAAAATTTTGGTTTACCCATAAAAATCACTTTCCTGATAGCACTCGTTTTTTCGATACACCAAGTGTTAATCCCTTTCGGTTGTTTGCTCGAGTACGTTGCCCTCTGACAGCAAGTCCTCTTTCGTGTCTAATTCCTTTATAGCTTCTGATTTTTTTCATAGTGTTAATCTCATCTCTCAGCTGTAAATCGATTTCCCCGCCCATCAAATGAATGTCTTTACCTGTCTCAATATCCTTACGATGATTTAGCATCCACTTTGGGGCAGTGTTGGTTGCATTTTCCAATGCTTCTTTTATTGTCTCTATCTGTGCATCTGTTAGATTTCCCATTTTAAGGTTTCTGTCAAGCCCAGTCATATCGATAATGAGAATGCTCATGTGCGTCCCAATTCCCTTTATGCTGGTTAACCCACGAGCAAGTGTTTTTTCACCAGCAACATCGGTGTTTGCAATTCTAACAATGTATCTGAAATCATCTTTTTCGTCTTTTTTCTTTTCACTTTCATCTTTTGGTTTTGCAGTTTTTTCTTTTTTCGTCTCTGGATTGACTTTCTCTTCCCGCTTCGTTTCCGCGGTGATGTTCTTTTCGACTTCTTTGGATTCCTTATCCTCCTTTGGGGATTCTGACTTGTCTTCGATTTTTTCTTTAGGTGTTTCTTCGACCTTTGCCTCTGGTTGTACATCCGCTACTTTTTCTTCTTTAACTTTCTCGGATGATGCCTCAGGCACTTTTTCATTTGATTTAGATGTGTCGTCCAAGTTTCATACCTCTATAATATTTTCGTTAATAGGTTACCTTCCCCAAATATGTGAAGTAGGATCGCTCCTTATTAACCTAGGAAAGTATTGCCAATAATAAGGGAAGCCATATATAAGCATTTAGGGAGGTTCGATTTATTCTACCGTGCTTCATGGTAGTTGGGTAATGGATTAACAGTGTATTGCATCATTCGACAGCTGTATTCTGTATGCCGTGCTGAAGCTCGTTAGGTGATGTTGGAGATATTACGTTTGAAGTTGATGTATTTTTCTCTGAAAAGTTTAAAAAATAATAAAAGGATTAAATAGGATGTTGTGTTAACGGCATGCATTGCAATTTGATGTATATTCGTCAATCGTCGAAGATGTTAACATCATATTTAAATATATAGATATAATTAAATATTGTATGCTAGGAGTGAGATTAAATGGTGGAATTCGAGCAATATATTGCGAAACTTGAAAAATCTCTAAGCAAGTATATACCTCCAAAAAATACCTGGACTCCTGTAGATGAGGCTATATATAAGCCACGAGATTTTTACCGTATCCCATTGAAAGAAGCAGAAGAAATGCAATTTAAGTCGATTAAATATGCTTTCAATCATCACTATGAAAATAATGCATTTTATCATAACTTTTGCAAGGAACACAATATGTCTCCAACTGATATCAAAACATTAGATGATTTGGAGAAAATACCTCTCATTCCTGATAAATTTTTTAAAGATTATCCTGCTGGGAAGGATTTTGCAACTTGGGTAGGTAACATGTATACGGGTGATCTGCCAAGAATCGTTATAAAAAATCGTAGGCCTTCATACGATGATGTAATTAATGCATTTAACAAGGCAGGACTTGCAGTCACATATAGTAGTGGAACAGGGGGACGTCATACATTTATACCGCGGGATCAACGGACGTTTTATGCATCTGAATATGCAATTGCAAAATCAATTAGTTCTATGATTTACCCATTCTGGGAATATGATTCATATGGATATGAGTTGATGCCAAATCCTAAAAAAACAAACATATATGCGGGAAAGGTGTTAGAGGTATATTTTGATGCTATAAAAGATGTAAGTGTTGCAATTGATCGTGAGGTAAATACTGAACTAATTCGATTGACAATGGGTGGAAGAGGAATCAAAGGAAAGATAATTAGGCTTTTTTCAAAACGTGCATCACACAAGATGATTGACGATATAATTAAATGGCTTGAAGAGCGTGAAAAAGCAAAGGACAAAATCACTCTTGTTGGCGCCCCGTTTATTTTGTTTTCGGTAATGAATAAATTGAAAAAGGAAGGGAGAAGTTTTGATTTTGGAGAACGTGGAGGCGTTGCCACTGGTGGTGGTTGGAAGGTTCAGGAGCATAATCGTGTTCCTGTTGAAGACTTCCGAAAGCAGGTAAAGGATGTATTGGGCATTCCTGGCAAGTATTGTCTTGACGTTTATGGAATGGTTGAAGGCAATGGATGGATGGTTCATTGTCCAGAGGGGCATTATTTACATATTCCATATTCATATTACAAACCAATGGTTCTTGATGAGGAATTTAAACAAGTAGAATATGGTGAGTGGGGTCGTTTTGCATTTCTTGATGCTGCTGCGATGAGCTACCCTGGTTTTATAGCGACTGGTGACCAGGTTCGTCTATTGGAACATTGCCCGGTATGTGATCGCCCGGGTCCTGTCCTAGAGCCTGAGGTTAAACGTGCCCCAGGTGAAGAGATACGTGGTTGTGCTGAAGAGATGAGAAACATGCTTTCCTCTGATCTTGGAAAGTGACATTATGACAAGTTTACGAGAGATAAAGGAAAAAGGATATCTTCCTCCAAAACCACTTCGGAAGTTATTATTTACAGGATCACTCATCCTAGGAAAAATGTTCATTACGAATCTGGATGCCATAAAAAAATTAAGCCAAATTACGATTACTGGAAATCAATATGTCAGACCACCACCTCGGTATGAACTTCCTAATTATGAGGAAGGGATGAAATATCATGATTCAAATGAAAAATATCTAAGACCTACTCTTTTTTGTAATTCACATGCTCCAGAAGTAATTGCATTGGCCCATAAACTGGGCGCATATAAAAAATCTGATAGGGAATTTGCAGAAGCAGCTTTTGAATTTGCAAAAAGAAAAATAACATTAGAGATGATGCCACTAGATGCCGTTGAGAACACAATCAGGCGCGGTACAGGAACTTGTTTACATGAAATATCAGTATTTGTCGCGCTCTGTCGCGCTGCAGGCATAAAAGCACGATATAAGCTTTATTCCCTTACTATGATAGAAGCGTGGTCTGATGCTCTTATGGTAGATCCCATGGTAAAAAAATTCTCAGATGCAATGGGGTACTTTATGATTCATGGAGAGGGAGAGGTATATATAGATGGAAAATGGGTTGTTTGTGATGTTGGACCTACGCCAGAAAGACAGGCTGCTACAAACATTCCTATCACGAAATTTGGTGAAGATTCTATTGGGGTATGGTTTTCAGCAGTTCCAGGATCAATCATGAAGGTAGAATCAATGTCATATGGGTTAAATGCGATGATGCGTTTTGTTAATAAAATCGCTCCAGTAACAGTAGATAAGGTTAATGCAGGAGTGCAGGAACAGATAAAACAAGGAGTGAAAATTCTAAAGGAAAAAGGCGAGGAAAACTACGATAAAGAAGTTAGAAGAACGTTTAAACCAATATTTCCAGAAGCGGTCTTAAAGACGAGAAAAGAGATTATCTTTGAAAAGTGAGGAATATGAATTCAAGTGAACCCGGATCGGATAGTTTTTCCCGATCCCGATCCAGTTTTAACTGAGAAGCCATCTATTAAGAAATATATCAAATATCTTGCTTTCTTTGGACCTGGTGCCATTGTTGCATCGATAACTGTGGGTCAGGGGCAATTGATACTTGGGCCCCAAATAGGAGCATGGGCAGGATTTGCTCTTCTTTGGTTGATTACAATTAACATCGGGTCGTACATCATAGCATATGTTGGCTGCAGATTTACAATGCTCTCAGGCATAGGCCTTATGGATCTTTTTGCAATCAAAACAAAAAAAGGTTGGGTTAACTGGATTTCCATCGCTATTATTCTATTTTTCATCCCTATTTTTACAGCTACAATACTAACGTCTCTTGGTCAAGCACTTGCATGGGTATTTGGAGTTGGACATTATTTAATTTGGGGAGTCTCGTTTTGCTTGCTTGCAGGAATACTTGTAATTGTTGCTAGATACAAATTCCTTGAATATACGCAGGCTTTTTTTGTGGCTGTGCTTGCAATAGGTGCAGTTGTTTCAGTAATATCCATAAAACCTGATATTCTTGAGATATTGCCTAATTTTATTACAATAGGCCAAAATGTTCCTGCTGGTTACCCTGATTGGGTTATAAATGATTATCCTTCAGTGACAAAGACGCCAATACCGTTGGTTATGCTAGGTTATTTGGGCACTCTAAGCGTTACCATGCTAACTCTCATAGGTTATCTTGGATGGATCAAGGTCGAAAAATGGGGAATTTTTAAAGATAGAAAAGACCCAAATGCCTTTTCGCAGAAATGCTTCAATTATTTCGTTAAGACTGGGAAAATCACGTATCTTCCAAATGAGGAAAAGGAGATTAAAAAATCTCATATCTTGCTTAAGCCTCTTTTAATTGATTTATCACTTGCTTTTATCATTGTATCTATTGTATCGGCAGCGTATATGATTGCTGGTGCTGTTTTACTTGGGCCACCTGAACAGGCGCTTCCAACAGATGCTAAACTTGTAGAAGAACAGGCAATAATATTTGGATATCTTGCCGATTGGCTAAAACCTTTATTTCAAATAAGTGTTGTTTTTGCACTGTTTGGTACTGTATATGCTGGATTTGAAGCGGTATCTAGAATGCTTTACGAAACAGGAAAAAGTGTTTCTAAAAGAGTGGGAGGTTTAGAATATAAGCGATTTATGCTGTATGTTCTAATATTTCTTCTTGTAACAGGTGTACCGTTAGCAATATGGATGTATAAGGGTTTGTCAGTCTTACTGATGTTAAGTTTGACTTTGATGTTTGTCGGTGTGATAGGCGTTGTTATGTATGGTATCGGAGCAATCTATCTAAGTCAAAAGGTTTTGCCTGAAAAATATAAACTTGGAAAAATTGGTTTGGCTGTGTCAATACTGGCCATTTTCCTAATGATGATACCCGTTCTATTAATATTTGTTTGGTAGGTTAGAAAATACAACATTATTTCTTCTCTATTGATTCTACATCGCGCGTAGCAATAATGTTTGTACCAGTCTCTAATATGTTTTTATAAACTAAATCTCTGCATTTGATTGGGGCTTTTATCCCTATTTTGGACAATTCTATAACACATTTTTTTACCAGATCTTTAGGAATTTGTTTTTCACTTCTCACAGGTAGTAAACATTGCCTTCCGCCTTCTACCTTTACCGTTGTTGTAAGTACTCTCCGTGGATCCTTGACTTCCTGTATTGCATACTCCTCGCCCTTTTTACACATATGGCCTACAACGGTTATCCTGTCTCCTTTTTTCTCAACATGAATACGGCATCCAAGTGGGCAGGATATGCATGTTACATTTTTGTTCATTTTCTGCACCTTGCATCAATTCTCAATTCATTTTTTGTAAGAGCGGTAAGTTCCTTTTTAGACAACGTGATTCTTATCATTTCTGGTGGTTTAACGATTCTTTCTTTCTTTTCAAAAACCTGTTTCTTTCCATCTGAAACAACAATGGAAACATTTTTCTCCTCTCTTTGTACTCTAAGGTATAGTGTGACAGAATCAAGATCTCTGTTGTTTATAATTTGAGGGACGACATATCCTACATTGTCTCCTGCAAATACTTGTATTTTTTCCGTTGTTTCTGGTTTTTCCTTTACATACTGTGCAGCATTTTTTCCAGCTATTTCTGCTGTAATTGTTACATCATCAACTAGATCGTGCACATGGACTACATTTCCGCAGGCAAATATTCCAGGTACTGATGTTTCCATTCTTTCGTTTATGGTTGCTCCTTTCGTTCTTTCATCCATGATTATGTTAATCTGTTTTGATAACTCATTTTCTGGGATTAATCCAACTGCTAAAATGAGGCAATCACATGGAATAAGCATTTCAGTTTCCTTTACAGGTTTCATTGATTCGTCAACTTTTGCTACAGTTACTCCCTCAACTCGTTTTTTCCCTTTGATACTTGTCACAGTATGAGACAAATGAAGAGGTATATCATAGTCATCAAGGCATTGAACAACATTTCTTATGAGTCCGCCAGGTCGTGGCATGATTTCGTATACTCCTTCAACCATGGCTCCTTCCAATGTAAAACGTCTTGCCATAATAAGGCCAACATCTCCAGATCCAAGTATTACAATTTTTTTACCAGGCATTACACCATCAATATTTATGAGACGTTGTGCGGTACCTGCGGTATAAATTCCAGCAGGACGTGTGCCCGGAACTAAAATTTGAGATTTTGTTCTCTCCCTGCAACCCATGGCTAGGATAATGCTTTCTGCTTGTATTTCTATTATGCCATCTATAGAATTTGTTGCGATGATGTTCTTGTTGGTATCTATTTTTAATACCGTTGTTTCTGTTTTCACTTTAATGTTTGATTTTTTGATTTTATCTATATAATGTTGTGCGTATTCTGGACCGGTAAGCATTTTTTTGAAAATGAAATTGCCAAAACCGTCGTGAATGCATTGAGAGAGTATGCCACCCAGTTCTTTACTTCTTTCTAGCAACATTACATCTGCTTTTTCTGCTGCTTTTAGAGCTGCGGCAAGGCCTGCCGGTCCCCCCCCAATGACTGCAACATCAGTTTTCATCATACTTATCCTCTAATAGGCATTTTGCCCTTCCAATAAATAGGTCAGATCCCTCCTCGTTTTTCAAAATATCTTCTATTGGTATATCTGTTTCCTGTGCGAGTATTTTAACAATATTTGGAAGGCAAAAACCTCCCTGACATCGTCCCATTCCTGCTCTTGTTCTTCTTTTGATAGCATCTATACTTAGTGCTGGTATTTTAGAATAGATTGCATCAACAACCTCGCCTTTGGTAACTTGTTCACATCTGCAAACGATTTCTCCGTATTGTGGGTTTTTTTCGATTAGTTTCTTTTTTTCTTCGCTGCTTGAATCCCTGATAACGATTTTTTTCTTGTTGTAAGGATTAAAGTTATTTTTTGCTTCTAATTTTAAACCTTCATTTTTCAAAATGCTAATGGTCATTTCTGCAATGGCAGGAGCGGCAGTCAGGCCTGGAGATTGTATGCCTGCGGCATGGATGAATCCCTTAATTTTTTTTGATGATTTTATAATGAAATCTTCTGTAAAAGTGCATGCTCGCAATCCGGAGAAATAAGTAATGACTGATTTTTCTGGAAAATCCTCTAAAAGTGGTGAGTAAGATTCAAACATCTTTTCAATATCCTCTGTGGTAACTGTTGTGTCCTCCTTGTCTGGAGTTTCTGATATAGTTGGGCCCCATTGAATATTACCGTCTATTGTAGTCATTGCTCCCCCTCCCTTGTAATGTTCCATTCTTGGAAATCGAAGCATAGACATGGAATGATTTATGTATTCGTTTGCCTTTTTATCAAAAATTAAAGTTGCGCCTTTTTTAGGATGAATTGTGTATTCTCTTGCTCCTGCCATGTCAGCTATTTCATCTGTGTAGAGGCCAGCAGCATTTATGACAAAGTTTGCGTCTATAATGCCCTTTGTAGTGACAACTGATTCTACTTTGCCTTCCTTGGTTACAATATCTACAACCTCAGTGTTTAACATTACTTCAACACCATTCTCCATGGCATTTTCTACAAGAGCAATGGTAAAAAGGTAAGGACAAGTAATTCCGTATGTTGGAGAATATATTCCAACCAATACTTTTTTGGTTATGTTTGGTTCTCTTTTCAGTAATTCCCTTCTTTTTGTAAGATTCATTGTTATGCCTAGCTTTTTTCCTCTTCGCAAAACAATCATAGGAATAATTCTTTTTGCGATAAAATCTGAGATAAATGAAGGGAGTTTCATTTTTGCCATGGAATCTTTCGTAGTTATTATCCACATTCCATTTTGTTTGTAAGGTACATTAAGTTCATCAGAAATTTTTTCAAACATCTGCTGTCCTTTTACACACAGCTTCTGCTTTAGGGTTCCCATGTTTTCTCCAATGCCGGTATGAACCATAGCATTGTTCGCTTTTGTAGCTCCACAGGCGACATCGCTTGCTTTTTCGACAAGAATCACTCTTAGCTTGTATTTTGACAGCTCTCTAGCAATTGAAGCGCCAATGACTCCTCCTCCAACTATTACAACATCTGCCTTTCCTATTTTGGATGCAGATCCCTTCTTTTTTTCTTTTCTTTTCTTGTTAGGATATTTAAGATTGTTGACCACTCCTTCGACGTTTTTTTTCTCTCCAATCAGCAGGCCTAGGTCTAAGAAAGCGTCATATGAGTTTACCTTTCCATTCAAGTAAACTACTTTATTTTCTACTCTAACAGCAACATTTTCAAATTTCTTTTTTAGTATTATTTTTTCAACATTTTTTCTTATACCCTCATCATTCATCTGTTTTCTCCACGTCTAGTGCAATAATTTTTGGATGGGTCGTATTGGTTATTACTGTTTTTTTCAATAGTTGCACTGTAAGTAATGTGCTATACATCAGCATTTTGAATAAATGGCTTTCGTTATGAAATGGCATGCCATATCGACTAAAATCGAGGAGTCAATGTAAAAATATTTATATTATAATAAAAGTTATCATATATATGAGCTCTGCATTGAAACGGTTCTCACTGTGCTTAATCTTATTTATGTTTCTTCTCACTTCTTTTAACATCAATGCACTGTCCTACGAAGATACCATACCAACGGATATTGAAAACCTCTCATTTAAGCAAGAATTAACCATTCCGATAGATACTAGTCTAGAGAGTGCAAAATTCCAGCCAATAGACATACGTGTAGACTTTGATAATCCTTGTTGGGCAAAAAATGAAACCATACATTCTGTGCGTGTCGCTTATGGTGGCGGGTCTGATTTAACAGAAATAGAATCACAAATTTATGATTTAAAATCTTCTGACGGTTCGTCCAACATCGAGGCATGTAGTTTAGTGTTTCTCATTCCAAAGGAGGCAACTGGTGAGGAGACCTATTACGTTTTGTATAGCGATTCTGAAACTTCTCCGCCAGAGTATGAAGATCATCTGTCTGTTAAAGATACTCATTATTTCTACGAACCCATCTCTGGGCAAATTATAGATTTTGATTACTATCAAATTATTGAGGGTGAGTATATTGTCTACGGCATATGTCAACAAGGTGAACTACTTGGAGAAGGGATGTTCAATGCTGTAATAAAACTCAAACCAAACTCTACGGAATTTGAGACAGTTTATGCAGAACAAGTCGCTGCTTTTTCTATGAGTTATAGCATAGAGCCATCTGGAGAGAATACAGGAACTCAACTGGCAATGGATGTTTCTAAAAATGTTATTGAAGATGGGAATCTCATGATCAGATTACAGATAGGGGGGATATCTCCAGAGGGTGAAATAAAGACAGATGACATTTATACATATTACTATTCTCCAACTTCTACAAAAAGATTGGATGTAAATGTTAATCATGAAGTTCTTAAAACATGTGATGTAAAGGGAGATATGGAAAGGGAAGGGACATATGCATCTTTATCAACCATTAAAGCAAGAAGTGCAACGATTGAAAAGATGAACATCGGGGAAATATTTCCCAATATTCATTTTCATGCAGAGGATGAAAGCATTAGAGGATACTCAATACCAACTGATCCAGATGCTGATCCAGCAGAATGGATACTTTCGGCAACAGACGACGATGATCTTGGTAGCAAGGCTTGGTTATGTATGGATGATCCTTCAACCGGACGGGCGCATGGTTTGATATTTGAATCAAGCACTGGATTTTTAGAGGGTGATGAAGATGGAATACAGGTAAAATGCTCTGTACGTCAACATGTGAACCTCCCTGGTCTTGAGGCAGATAGTGGCGATTTATTTGCCATAAGAAATGCATATGAAGGGGGAAAACACAATACGGTTCTTCCTGAAGGAATGAATGTAAATTTTAATATCGAATTTATCACTTTTCAAAAAGGGGGATATGAGGCCGTAGATGCAGAATCTGAGATATATCAGGAATTGGTTGGAGACAGACCGATTTATAGAGGGAACGTATCAGATGAGCCAGAGGAAGAAAAAGAACGGTATGCTCTTACTGCTTATCTGCATCGTGCGCGATCATTTCCTATGGGGTCTTTGTTATCTGCTGGTTTAGGAAGAAACATATCTTACATTAGTGCGGAGTTATTCAAGGACGATAGCCTTGCATCATCTGGATCTACAGGTAGAGTATCTATGGGAGATTTGAACCTTGATTTTGATGATACCACACTAGTTCAAAAAATAAAACTTGCTCTAGGATTATTTGATTGGAAGAATTTTTCCTTTTTCAAAAAAATCCGTTTTCCTGATTTGGAGACTGGAATATATCTTATTAAGGTTTACAGAGAAAACCCACTCTTTGGAAATGAGAGGCAATACATAGGTTTTACAATTGTTGATTTGAATGAGGAGACCTCTGTTGATATTTACTGTAAATCAGAAGGAACAGCAAAATTGTCTATTACAGATCAGGATGAAAATGGCGTTGAAAATGTGAAGTTTTTGTTATTGTGTGATGGAACGATTGTATCAAGTGAGGTATCTGGTAAAAACGGAAGTGTTGTTCTAAAGGCCCCTTGCTATCGTAAATCTCCTTACACTCTTCAAGTTATTTATCAAGGATTTTTGGTTGAAGAAAAAGAAATATCATTTGTATTGAAAACTAGTTTAATCTCGTATAAAGATACTTTTTCCACATCGCTTTATCAACTAAAGCTGAATGTAAAAGATACATTGGGGCTTTCTCCAGCTGTTGATATAAGCCCAATGCTTACAAGTAGCCAAATGATCAATCAAATCATGATATCTGCAGAGAACCAGGGAAATGGGGAGTATCTATTTACTGATCTTTATTCTGGAGATTATATCCTTAAAATGAGTTACAAGTCATTTACTCTTGAAGAAAAGGTAAAAATTAGCAATGATAAAACACTTGGTCTAGAGTTTCCAGCAGAGTTTACAGTTGATTTTAACTGTATGAATTCTTATGGGGTTTTGATAGAGGAAGGAGAAATTTCACTAGATAGGGAGGGAAGGGGACCTACTGCAAGAATAAAAAATAGTGGTGTAGCTGAAGTTTCTGTCCCGCCAGGCGTATACGAAATGAAGATTACTTCAGACAATGAGGAAATTGCTAGACAAGACATTGAGATCAAGGGCAATAAGATGCTTGATATAGTGACATCACAGGGCTCTTTTTTACATACCGTTGTGATGTATCTTGGTGCGTTACTTGTTGTTTTCTCAATTGCATTTATTGTATGGAAAAGAAATACGTTTGTAGGGATGAAACTTCTTGCAATTGCCCTAATTATCATTGCACTTGTTTCGCCATGGTGGATTTTGACTGGCGATGATGGCACGACGTCAACAACTACAAGTACGCTGTTAGTGCCGTCTGAGATAATTACTCTCACCTCTTCGCATTCTGTTTTTGGAGGAGAGATAAGTTCAGTTCCACCAGAGTTTACTATGGTTCTTGAGTTGCTTGTCATGTTGCTGGTGATCGATTGTCTTTTTGTTTTAGTTGGTATATTTATTAGCATATTTCTAAAAGATAAGTTCCGAAAGATTTCTATCATTCTGTCGATTGTAGGTATTGCGTTATTACTTGTTTCAATACTACTCTTCTATGTTGCAATGTCGGAAGTGACCAATGTTGGAGTAGGCATCTTTTCAGGAGGTGGTAATCTTGCAGTATCTGTTCCAGGTTTGCAAGAAAATTCTAACATAGATTGTACTTGGGGCCCCGGAAGCGGGTTATATTTGAGTATGTTGGCTCTTGTATCTATGGCTGCTCTTTCACTTTTAAAAATAGTTCGTAAAATGGTGGAAAAATTAGGTGTACGTTTGAAGTAATTTGGCAGATATGCTCCTCTAATTTTCTTTTACCATGTGGCAATCTGAATTTTTTACGTATATCGTCTATCGCTGAATAAACTGCCCAATTTTGACATTTATTACCCAAAGTTTATATATCACATTAATGAAATATAATAGGATATGGACGAGCTATGGACGTGCCCAAACTGTGGAGCTGAAATGAGAAAATTTACAAATGTCTCGACTCCTTATTATGTTTGTCCAAAGTGTGGCTGTTCATTAGAAGCAAAAGAACGAAATTTTCATCTTGGAGCTGATTGTCCTAACTGCCACCGATCTTTGGATAATACTGTCGAGTGTCCGTATTGTGGTTATGATTTGGGCTCGGATTTTGAATAAACGACAGCAATGTTTATGGATTAAACTATGGGATAAAACAGAGATACCATATTTCTGTTTCACTGCTACCAACATTGCCACTTTTATCTTCAGCTGTCACCTTTAATGTGTGGGTACCCAGTCCCCATCCTGTCCATTTCCATTCATGATATCCATTTCTTGAATTCAGGATGCCCAGTCCTTTCAGTTCATCGTCTATGTAAATCTTTACCTGTATGTCTTGCTTTTCGTCAAAGTCATCCTCGGCTAAAATTTGTATGGGTCTAAATCTAAATCCACCTGGGGCCATAGTAGTAGCGATGGCGTCTGATGGAGTTGGCATTATCGGTATGCCTGATAAATGGAGGTATCCTTCCTTTGGATTTATAATTTCTATCTCTGGGGGTTCCTTGTCATCTACATATCCTCCGATGTGTAGACTTGGATCGCCGAGTAGAGTAAATTCTTCAACTGTGAATTCGTCATCAGGCAAATCATGGATGTATGCGTTCTGAGCATTTGTCATCATTTCACCTAGTTTTCCGCCTCGATTATAAGAACTAAAGAATTCAGTAGAGAGTTTTTCACAACCAAAATCCTCTCCTCCAAATGCCGTCCTTGTTGCTCCAATAGTTGCTATTGCTCCGCCTCCATCATGCTTAACGAAACACCACGCATAGCTTGGCAATCTCATATCCTTGTCTATACCAGGTAGTAGTGTAAGTATTTTGAACATTTGATATCCTTTGTAGCGGAGAATGTCGTCGAGAGTGAAATCAAGTTTTGCAGTGAGGCATGCATCAAAGAAGATGATTGGTAGTTTATATCCATTAGTAAGATCCTTTATGTAAGGAGTAAGATATGATTTCATCATACGTCCATGTGGTTTGTATGTGCCCATTCCATGCTCAAATCCGTGGCCGGAGTAGTCCAAGAAACCTGCACCTTCGCTAATTGCGTTGGAGATGGTTCGTCGGTTAAAATTTCTCTTTGATGTCCATATTACAGCAGATGGTTCAAAGTCAGTCATAATCTCCATGATGTGTTTGTTATGTTCTTCGCCTTCATTACCTGGACTGTGCCACTGAGGAAAAGTGTTTCCGCCGATGAAAATCATGTCATTAAACCAATCTTGGCCAAAAGTTTCAATCTCATAATGGATGATTTTATCAACTACAATTTGCACTTCTTCAATAGAGTCGCATGCTAGCCGTCCAATATACACGTCTGGATACAAATCTACTTGATCTGCTCCTGTCTCTCCAAATCTATCATTATTGTTTGAATCCCAACTGCAAAAATGACCATCTGCATCGTATATGTCAGAATAGTATAAATCTGTAAGCGTTTCATGCTCCCAGTTCCCCCATATTGATACATTGCTCATTCTCATGGGTAGTTTGTATACACTTCCAACGAGCATTACATAGGAGATGCCCCAACTTTCAACGGCATCCTTGACAAAATATTTGATCTGTTCCGCTTCATCTCTCCCCTGATAGTTTGAGTAGATATCTTCTGTGGATTTAAAAATGGTTGCGAGACCTATTCCATTTTTATGATTGACTAGAGGTTGAAGGTCATCTGAAAATTCAGATGGAGCTATTATCGCAAGGTCATACTCATACTGAAAGGAAAGTGGATTCTGACCTTTTTCATATATTATTTCGATTGTTGCGTTAGTGGTGTATTCTATAAAGTTATTCATAGGAAAGTAAAGAACAGGATAGTAATGGATGGTGAGAAACATGACATGGTCATTGTTAGCTAGACCGGCACCAAGATGATATTTGAAGCGAGATGTGGGGTATGAATTCTTGCTTGAATATACCTCTTCGTTTTTAACTTGATATGTGACCATAGTCTTTTCAGTTGAAGGGGTAACTGACATTGGCTCTTGTGCAGGTGCGATTTTCTTTGATAATATTTTTTCCTGTATGTTGGAAAAAGTGCAATTCACTTCCATGATTTTTGTTCCAATGGGAAAAGTAAATACCTTGACATAAACAGGTAGTACAGGATTTCCACTTTCCTTCATGTAAGAAGTTGCCTCTTTGACAGTTACATTTGCATATTGGTTATATTCTTGAATGTAAGGTTCAGAAAAAGTAATTGATTCTATTAATTTTACTTCGTCAGAGCGCTCTTTGGTTAATGCACTTGCCCCAAACCCACTAAAAAGTAGAATTCCTATAACTAATATCGATAACAGTTTATTCATATTTCCAATATCCCTTGCATTGAAACTCGCACAGAAATAAAGATTGGGGATATATATAAATCTTTGTTAATTTTTTGAAATACGCTCCAAATTCTCTGGCTATTTTGTGGAAGCTATGGTCATTGAAAATAAGTATGCTTTTGTCAAGGTTGGATGGTATAAAAATCCGGATTTAGCAAGATTTATAATGGAATTTGTTGAGATTATTGCATCATTATGCCCCTATTGCCTTTTGGGGGCGTTCTGTTGGTTTTTCTTCATTTTCTATTTTTTTTAAACCGCTTTATTGTATCTAGTGCCGTCCTATCTACCTATTTATAGTCACGAACCAAACCTTTAAGACTTATAGACACATTACGTCTTTCTATGGTAAAAACAGAACAAATTCAAATAAAGAGGCATCTTACAGTTCAA
>Ga0222683_1000034_pt1 | contig 69323 bp, 61 predicted proteins | sample AntAcemetage1073_FD_179841 | JGI IMG/M metagenome (GOLD analysis project Ga0222683, IMG submission 179841) | Saline water microbial communities from Ace Lake, Antarctica - #1073 | ecosystem: Environmental > Aquatic > Non-marine Saline and Alkaline > Saline | place: Antarctica: Ace Lake... | reverse complement strand
GGTCAGATCGCTGACGGATCCCTCACCGGCCTTGGGCCCGTGTTGCGGCTCATGCGCCCCGTCGACGTCCCGTTCGTCGGGCCCGACGTGCAGTACGACGTCCCGCTCTCGTCGATCCTCCAGATCGCGCTCGATTTCCCGCGCATCATCATCGAGACGGCCGCTCGAACGCTGATCGGTCCGTACTCGGCGTTCCAAGGCATCGCCGAGGTCTTGCGCCTCGACCGCGGAGGCTCCGGATCGGTCGATCTCTCGACGCCGTCTCTCCGCGCGATCGCACTGAACGGGAACGCGCTGCGGCCCGTGCCGCGGGAATGGACGGGGATGGGTTTCCTCACCGAACCCGAGATCTTCGGGGCCACGCCGCTGATCGACACCGAGTGCGATGCGTGTTCGATCACGCCGGCCGACTTCGACGACTTCCAGCCGACCGAAGGGGGCGACGTTCCGATCTGGAATACGATCACGCCCACCCTGCCTCCCGACACCGGCGGATCGGAGATCCCGTGGTGGGTCGGGCTGCTCGGCGTCGCCGGTCTCGTCGTCGCCTTCTACCTCCTCTCGGCCCGTCCCTGATCCTCGCCACGGGGTCCGGTGCGTCCATCGAGGATGCACTTCGGGAAGGCTCCTGCGCATCGATCCCCGATCCAGTTGCGGAGTGCTCGCGCGACCACGATCCTGCGGCTCTGAGGGCTTGATCGAGTCCGGCACCCGGCCTACCATTGCCGCTTGGAGGGATGACCGAATGGCAAGGAACCGGTCTCGAAAACCGGCACGCCCGCAAGGGCCTCGGGGTTCGAATCCCCGTCCCTCCGCCACGGGCGACTTGGCTACGCCAAGCCATTGCGTTTCCGTGCGCTGGGGCGCACGGAAGCCGGGCAGGCTGCGCCGAGTCGCTTGGCGTTCGAAACGAGTACCATAGCCAGGAGTTTCGCAAAGCGAAACTCCAACGCGCTTCGAAGAAGCGCGCATGCGCCCGTAGCTCAGCGGATTAGAGCGTCGCACTGCGGCTGCGAAGGTCGGAGGTTCGAGTCCTCTCGGGCGTACCAGATTGCACGCGCAACGCGCTACAGAAGGCCTGTTTCGGCCATGGAGAGCGAAGCGATCTCGTCAATGATCCGAGGCGGAAGAGTTCTAAGAGCGTCCTCCACTCCCAGCAAGTAGCGGAATCCCCTTTTTTGTCAGGGTTTGCGCATTCCAATCCTCTGGCCCCCCGGGAGGGGGCAGTGCAGCACTTCCTCACCTTATAGGAAGCCGCGAAAGGCAAACGGGCACACAGCTGACAGAGGCAACCTACTGCAGCCGCTTGCGCGCTCCTTCCGGCCCTACACGCATCAGCCTAGGACCCGGGCCGGCTTCCGGGGAGCCGGTTGCATGTTCACGAAGAGGATGACGCGGTTGACGCCTTTGGCTGTCAGACAGTACACTTCTGTGGTCACCTGCTGTCAATGGAGGATTCCCGGTATGAAGCATTTGAGGGGCCGTACTTGGAGGGTTCTAGCTGTTGTGTCCAGTCTGCTGCTGTTCTCCGGGGCAACGTGTTCGGGTATTGCCGAATCGGGCGAGCTGTTGCTTCTCGACACCTACCAGCGGGTCTATCGCCCGGATTTCGAGCAGGAGTTCGGGTGGGTGGATCTGCCGAACTGGCGGGTGAGAGCCAACGTGCCGTACAACGAGGATGTCGACCTTGCGCTGAGGGTCGAGGTGACAGACAGCGGAGTCCACATCGGCGATCGCGCCAGCCTCGATCCAGAGAACGCCTTCTACCTCACCGGCATCGAGTCGAGCAGCTTCGCGGTATCGAGCGGCTTCGAGGCCGTTGCGCTCTTCGACATCCATGAGATCGAGGGGGAAACGGCCCTGATCCTCGGCGCGAGGTTGATGGCCACGAATGGCGAGAGATACGAGATCGATCTCAAGCTCTCGGCCGATTGGACGGTGGTGTGTTGGGGAGTGAGCTACCAGGTCCACACGTGGGAATGGAAGTGCGATCCAGGTCAGCGATACGTGGGACAAGGGGTCCGCGAGCTGCGGCTGCGGTACACGTCGGAGGACAGGCGTGTGGCTGCGTACGTGGACTTGATTCCGGTAGCCAGCTTCCAGCTGCCGGTGCAGTCCATGACGCCAGTCAGGCGGTGTGCCTTTCAAGTCCATGCCGCAAGCGAGGGTGAATACAGGTTCAGTGTGACTCTTCTTGACATGCTGATCGGATTGGATCCCCTGGGTACTACCTGACCTGGGATGAGATGGGCTCGGCATGGCACGCGAGCACACGGCGTAGCTAACACGCGGGGGTTCTGCAGCCAGTGACCTGCCCCCCACAGCCGGTCCACTTCCAGAGCTAGTCTAGACTTGTCCGGACCTTCCACACAACTTGCGCGGATCGGTCCAGGCGGGGCGACTTGACCTTCACCCCGGAATCCGGTCCAAGCATAATGTCAAAATCGCCATCGATTCACGTTTACGGGGAGGGATTCTGGCATGCGAACGACGAGGATCTCGGAGACAGAGATACGAACGTCGGTTTGGAGCCTAGGGGACTCGAACCGGCTCACGCGAGAAGCGCTGCGATCTCCGCCCGGCTCGGCCAGCGGGAAGTTCCAAATTCGTCCACTCGTTGGTGGCCGGTTCCCAGAGCGGTGATCGCAGGAGTTTGCATCGGACCCACCGCGCAAACTCCAAGCAACTCGCAGAGTTGCCGTCCTCACATCTGGAATACCAGATAGGCCTTGCAAAGGGCGTTTTCTCGCGAGACCTAAGGGGACGCTACACCTCGCTTGGTGCTCGGAGCGTAGGAATCCCCGTGCCACGTTGAGGATCTCTGTTGGTGGCGTTGAAGTCCTCCCGGCTCCAGAACTTCCCTGCTCCTCGCGATTCCCGGATCGAGCTTCAGGCCGTGTTCCGTGCCGATCAGCTGGATCCGGCGCGAACGCGTGGATCCGGCGTCTCTCCTCCCCGAAGGACGGCGATGCCTGCGGCACTGAAGACGCGGTTCACGGACTTCCACGCCCCTTGGCTATTCATGGCACTCGCAAGGAATAATCAGTTCGTGTCGCAGACCACGACGGTGGCACGCGACCCTGAGAGGAGGACCATGAGTGTGAAACGCACGATCTGGATTTGTTGCCTGGTCGCGTGCGTTCTGCTGGTAGCAATGGCTGCAGCGGCGCAAGTGGCGCAGGAGAAGAAGGCTTGTACCGTTCAAACGTCGACTCAGAGCCAATTCACGTACCGGAAGATGGTTCAGAGCCAGGCGCTGACACAGCAGATGGCTCAGAACCGGTACGCGTACGAAACCAAGAACCAAAACAAGACGTCGACCCGGAAGATGACGCAAAGCGGCAATGCCAACGGTAGCGGGAACGGGAACAGCGGCAATCAGGGACAGCAGGGTTCGCGGTCCGGAAACGGCAGAAGCGGAAACGGATAGCGGCTTCCGGCAGACAGATCTCAAGCAGGCTGAAGGTCAGGGGGAACCCGTGGAATCGAGGCATGTTAGGCTTGTTGCGGTCTTCGCGCTGGCGTTGTTGGGGTTGTCAACCACCGCGCTCGCAGCTACCGTCTACTTCGCCGCGGACCAAGCGCTTCTCCGTCAGGTCTTGGATGGAATGGAGATCGAGTTTACGGTGACCCTGGACGAGAACGCCGATCCAGTGTGGACGTTCACTTTCTCGGGGATCACCGTCACCATCGCGTCGTACGACGAGACGACGCCTGGCCGCTACGCGTCGCTCCTGTTCTACGCCGGGTGGGCCCCCGATACGACTCAGGTGTCTCTGTCCGCGATCAACGATTGGAACAGGCGCTCCCGATTCGGGAGGGCCTACGTGGATGAGACGGGGGATCCGGCCATTGAGCTGGACCTTCTGCTGGCCGGTGGCGTGACCGCGCAGACCCTCGAAGAGTACATCGAGATCTTCGTCGCAACCGTCTCGGATCTCGGTGTTGCCTTGCAGCTGTAACTCCAAACAACGTGATCCATCTTCCCGGGCGGCATTCGCTCCGGGCAAGAAGAACGGGAGGGCGATACATCCACCCTCCCCTGCAACAACTTCAGTCTAGAGGCAGCTACCATCCTGCAGTCTACTGCCGGTTCCTTGACCCTGGCCGCCACCCTGGCGAGCGCCGAAGCCGCTGCCGTCCATCGGACGGTTTTCGAAGAGGTTCCGGCCATAGCCGCTGCCTCCGCCGTAACCACTACCGTCCAACGGGCGGACCCAGTTCGGATCGTCGCAGTTGGGAGTCCCATCGCCGTCAGCGTCTCGCTCCTGCAAATTGCAGTCTCCTGTTGCATGCGGCGGCTCCCAAGCTGTGCTCGCTCCAAACCCGTTACCCGCCAGCGCGACGGCGCCGACAGCTAGAAGCGCGACAATCGTCAGTCCTACCATCCAGTTTCTCGTTTTGTTCATCGGGATCTCCTTGTCAATCTAAGATAGGCGCATGGTGCCACTGCCCCGTGAGCGGGTGTGGTCAGACGTGTGGCAGAGCCGTGAGCAAATTCGGAGCTGGTTCTGAAGGACTGATGATGAAAGAGGCCTCGCCCTAAACGTAAATCACGGTCGGTCTTCATCTTGTCCGTGCTCCGAGTTCAGGAGGGCCAATTGCCGAGGTTGCACACTCGGAGTTCGAAGACCGTCCAGTAGAGCGCACCGGAACGAGCGAGCCGCCCGCCGGTGCTCGCCTGATGATCGCGCCTGATCCAGAGCATCCGGGTTAGAATGTGCGCATCATGCGTTCACGAAGTCGCGCAGTCAGCATTTGCCTTCTGCTTCTCTCGTTGTCGATGGCCGGATGCCTTCACTCCAGGATCTCGCCGGAAGGGGTGCTCGTCGTGGAGCGAACCGATGCCACGACGTTTCGCTTCTCGGCCCTCGACTCGCACGACGCCGACGGCGCGATCGTCAGCATCCTCTGGGATTTCGGCGACGGCACGATAGAGGCCGGCGCCGTCCGCATCCACGAATACGCCGCGCCCGGCGACTACACCGTGTCCCTCGAGGTAACAGACGACGACGGTCTGACGGCGACACGGGAGATCGTGGTCACGGCCTATCGCAAGATCCTGGTGCCGGGTGACTTCCCAACGATCCAACAGGCGATCGACGCGGCGTCGAACGGCGACCTGATCCTGCTCGGCGAGCAGACGTTCACGGAGTACATCAGCTTCCGCGGAAAGACGATCACCGTACGTGGCGTGAGCCAAACGGGGACAACCCTGCGCCGACCTCCGATCACGGAAGGCGCGGGGCCCGCGTCGATCGTGACGTTCGATTCCGGCGAGACGCGGGACGCCGTTCTGGGGAACCTCACGATTCAGGGTGACTCGTGGGGCGTCTTCGGAGCGAGTGCCATTCGGATCTTCGAGGCGTCTCCCACCATTCGCGAGTGCATTATCAGCTCGCACTCGGCGACGTTCGGGGGCGCCGTCTCGGTCAGCGAGTCCGCTGCGCTCTTCGAGGGGAACCGCTTCCTCGACAACCTCGCGACCGTCGACGGCGGTGCGGTCAACGTCGAGGGAACGGGTACGTTCCCGGACTTCGTGGACAACGAGTTCACCGGCAACATGGCCAACGCAGGCGGCGCCGTCTGCCTTCGCACGCGCAACGATTGCACGCTCGCCATCAACGCGAGGCTCTCGACGATCGCCGGAAACGCCTTCAAGTCCAACCGGGCATTGGGTTCGCCCGCTGCGGCGGGGCTCACCGGGGGCGCGCTCCACGTTGGATGCGGCGTTCGGATCGTGCTGGGGGAGAACGAGTTCACCGCGAATATCCCGAACGACGTGGTCTACGAGGATGTCCGCCTCTAGGCACAGGTCGCCGTCGGATCGCGCACAGGCGACGAAGCGAGGTCTCGTCCTTCGGACGGGAGCGCAATTGACGGTCGCTGTTTCGTCACCGATGATACGCGACATCTCGACGAGGGAAGAGGCGGTGGCGACATGGGGGCGGAACGGAACCGGCTGACCACCGCCGGTGTCGTCCGGACGTGGTGGCCGCTGGCCGCCAGTTGGGTGCTGATGGCGCTCGAAGGACCCGCCATCAACGCCGTCGTCGCCCGACTCGTCGATCCGACGATTCACCTCGCCGCCTATGGAAGCTTGGTCTTCCCTCTGGCACTGTTCATCGAGGCGCCGATCGTCATGCTCCTCGCCGCGTCGACCGCCCTCTGCAAGGATCGGGCCGCGTACGAGAAGATGCGACGGTTCATGCACATCGCCGGCGCGGTGTTGACATCGATCCACGCACTCGTTGCTTTCACGCCACTCTACGGGCTCGTCGTCAGCGGCCTGCTCGGTGCACCGGAGGAGATCGTCGGACCGGGACAGATCGGCCTGATGCTTGCCCTCCCCTGGACGTGGTCGATCGCCTATCGTCGGTTCAACCAAGGAGTCCTGATCCGATTCGGACACTCGATCGCGGTGGGTATCGGAACCGGCATACGCCTTCTCGCGGACGGGACCGTCCTGGTCGTCGGCTTCTTCCTCTTAGAAACGCTCCCTGGGACAGCGATCGCCACTTGCGCCCTCATCGCGGGCGTCCTGGCCGAGGCGGTCTACGTTGGCTTCCGGGTTCGCCCTGTCCTTCGTCGCCACCTGATGCCGTCGGCCGAGTCCAGTGAGTCCCTGACCACGAAGGCCTTCCTTCGCTTCTACGTCCCGCTGTCTCTGACGTCGATAATCTTTCTCGGCGTCCGCCCGATCCTGACGGCGGCGATCAGCCGGATGCCGAGTCCGCTTGAGTCGCTCGCCGCGTGGCCGGTCGTCGGCGGACTCACCTTTCTCTTCCGCAGCGTCGGCACCGCGTACAACGAAGTCGTGATCGCCCACATCCAAGAGCCGGGCTCGACCCACGCACTGCGTCGCTTCACGGGTGGCTTGGCCGTCGCCACCAGCCTGGGAATTCTCCTGATCGCCGCGACACCTCTGTCTCGGGTCTGGTTCGGCACGATCACCGGACTGAGCGACGATCTCATCCTGTTCGCTCAGGGCACTCTCTGGTTCGCCCTCCTTCTCCCCGCAGCGGCGGCTCTGCAAAGCTGGTTCCAAGGAGTCGTCCTTCACAGCAAGCGGACTCGGTCCATCACGGAGGCGATCCTCGTCTACCTGGTCGTGATCACGTCGGTGCTTTGGGCCGGGATCGCCTGGGGACGCGCAAGCGGCATCTACGTAGCCTTGGTCGCCATGACGGCCGCCGAGCTGGCGCGAAACGCATGGCTGTGGTGGCGAAGCCGCGGTGCTCGTAGAGACTTGGCAGCTCGCGACGCGTGACGTTGGCTGCGAGACCTCACTGTGCCCGCCAGCCCTACAGGCCGAGAATCCGCTCTCGAACGCGTTCGGTCACTTCGCGAATCGTCCCCTCGGCGTCCACGATGATCGCCCGATCTCCCGGAGACACGTCATCGCCCCTGGAAGCGTGGTCTTCACGGCCGGCGAGTCGGAGTCTCTCCTCGCGAACCGCATCCGGCGCGTCGAGCCAAAGGACGGCGTCCAGGATCGACCAGTCGACATACCGGGACGAAGCGAGAAGCGCCCCCTCGACGAGAAGAACATCCGTCCCCCGCTTGCGGTGATCCTCGCAGAGCCCCTCCAAGCGTTCAAGAACGGCTGGGTGAACGATCGCCTCGAGGTCGTCTTTCCCTCCCGGATCCAGGAAGACGAGCACGGCCAACTCGCCTCGGTCAACCCCACCGTCTTCGGCAACAACGCCTTCGCCGAAACGTTCCACCACCCGTTCGAACGTCTCGGTTCCGGGCGCGTACGTCTCCCAAGCGACTCGGTCGAGGTCGGTCCACTCGAAGCCGGCGTCCGTCGCCAACACACGCGCGACAGCGCTCTTCCCGCTTCCCGGTCGTCCGGCGAGTCCAATGACCTTCATCACGATCGCCTAACCGTAGTCGGTCGAGCTCCCCCTCGGCAAGCTTGTGATCGAGGCGGCTCGTCCCTACGCTACGTGCCAACGAGGAGGCGTCGATGAGCGATGTTGTGAAACGCTACTACGACGGGTGCGTAGATTTTGAGTGGGGCCGGCTGACCGACCCGTACCGCCGGTTCGAGCTGGAAAGCACGCTTCGGCTGATCGACGAGCACTTCCCGCCGCAGGGGAGAATCGCTGACATTGGAGGAGGGCCCGGGCGATACGCGGCCGAACTCCTTCGTCGCGGCTACCGGGTGAGCCTCGTCGACCTCTCCGGCAGCGCGGCCGAATTCGCGAGAGAGAAGCTCAACGAGCTCGGCCTGGCGCCAGAGATCGTCGCCTGCGCCGACGCCCGCGATCTCTCGCCTCTAGGAGAAGCGTCGTTCGACGCCGGCCTCTTGCTCGGGCCGCTCTATCACTTGGTGACCGAGACAGATCGTACCAGGGCCCTGTCGGAGTTCCGGCGCATCCTGAAGCCGGGAGCCCCTGGGATCGTCGGCTTCATCAACCCGTGGGGGATCCTGCGCTCGGGTCTCAAGGAGTTCCCTGATATCTACGGCGACGGCGAACGCATTCGAAGTCTTCTCGAGACCACCGTCCAAGCCGGAGAGCGGCGCGCGTTCACCGAGGCGGCCTTCCTCACACCACCGCAGGCCTTGTCCGAGATTCGCTCGGCCGGCTTCGCCGTCGAGACCCGAGCCGGCGTCGAAGGGTTCGCCTCGGGCATGCTCGACGAGGTCAGGCAGATCGCGGAAGAGGACCCGGCGGCGTACGAGAACATCCTCCGTCTCGTCGTCGAGACGTGCACGCTGCCGGCCTATCGTGATTGCACCGAGCACCTCCACGTGGTCGTGCGGCGGATCTCCTAGACCTCGATTGCCTGCCCTCACGCCCTGAAACCTCGTGGAGAGGGGCGTGTACGTATCCCGAGGTGATCAAGATGAACAACCCGCGAGCACGACTCGGAGTCCTTCTCATCGGAATTCTTGCTCTGTCCGGGATCGTCGCGGTCGCTGGTTCTCCGGCCCCTCTCGGGCTGATCATCGACCCAACGCCCGATCCGCTCTCCGTGAGCATCTGGACGGACAAGTCGACCTACACGATCGGTGAGAACGCGACGATCTTCTTCAACATCAGCCAACCGGCCTACGTCTACATCTACGACATCCAGCCGGACAGCATCGTACGGCTGATCTTCCCGAACGCCTACTCGCAAGGGAACTACGTCTCGGCGGGCACGCATTCGCTGCCCGACGGGCTGTACAAGTTCACGGCGGCCCCTCCCACGGGAACCGAGCAGCTCCAGATCATTGCCAGCCCGATGTCACTCGGTCTGGAACTGCCCTACAGCGAGCCGTTCCCGATGGTCGGACCGAATCCTGGCGCCGCCACGAATGACATCCGCGCGCACATCATGGGGATCATCCCCGAGCCCGACTACGCGACGGCGTGGACCTCGTTCACCATCATCGGCTACTACACCCCGCCGACGCCGACGCCCCCAACGCCTCCGTTCACGCCACCCTCCTACTCCCCGTGGAACCCGTTCTATCCGTATCCGCCGTTCTTCGGTTTCCCTGGCGGAAGCTGGTACTGGGACGGCAGCGAGTGGCATTACGGCGTCCCCTCAAGTGGCTGGTACTGGTACTGGGGCACCGATGGAACATGGCACTTCAAGATCCGCATCTGTTTCGGATGCAACTAGGCGAATAGAAGAGAGGGGCTTGCCTCCTCGGCAGTCAGCCCTGGGCCCGGCGGTCTCCGCCGGGCCCGTTCTCTTCTTGGAGTCTGCCTGATGGTCGACCGGAACGCGCGGAGCACAACTCAAAGCGGCATTTCGTAGATCCGCCAGGTCTTGTAACGTTCTCCCCCCATGAACGTCGAAGCCCTCAGGATCAGATCGTTCTCTTCCAGAAGCATCGAGGGTTCACACGTCTTGTAGCCCCTTCGAACGGCGTGCTCCAGGACCTCGGAGTAGAGGACGGCATCAACGCCGAGCTTGCGGAATCGCGGACGAACGCCGAAGAACATCAATCGCGCGCTCGAGATCCTTCGCCGCGTTCGCAGAAGCCGCAACGCTCTTGCGAGATCGCTGTCGCGGAGGCGATTCCATCGCGGCCGGAGCGGCACGTTCGCATCGGGGAGAGCGCCGAGAACCGCAGCCAGTTCTCCTCTGACCCACGCAAATCGGATCATCCCCGGATCGGCGACGAGCCGGAGACTGGCCGCGATCGCCTCCGCTTCTGCGTCGGTCATCGGCAGAAATCCCCAGTTGTTCGCCCATGCCTCGTTGTAGATCCGAACGATCCGATCGACGTCTTCTCGCAGGTTCCTCAGGTTGATCTCGCGCGTCTCGATCGCCCGCCGTCTCCAGACCGCGGCCGCGACGCGTGCCAGGCGGTCGCTCGGTCGATCGGGGATCTGAATCATGTAGGCATGGTAGTCCTTGACCTTCCGGAGCCCGTATCGCTCGAGGTGTTCGGCGTAGTACGGCGGATTGTGCGTCAACTCGACGGTCGGTGGCGTGTCGAACCCGTCGATGAGCACCGCCTGATGCGCCTCGTGGGTTGCGTTGGAGTAGCCGCCGGGGCCGCGCATCACCGTCATTCCGTGTCTCGACAGCCAATCGCGAGATCGATCGAGGAGTGCTTCCGTGACGGCGTAGTCATCGCAGACGTCGAAGAAGCCGAAAGAACCGATCCGCGTCGCGTGGTGTTCGTTGTATCGGCGATTGACCGCACTCGACAGACGCCCGAGCAGCCGCTGTCCCGACCGGGCAACGAAGTGCGTCACGTCGGCTTCCCGCTGGTAGGGGTGCTGCGAAGTGAGAAGACCGGTCATGCCGAACAGACGGCTTCCGAGAAGCTCCGCGCGAAGCGGCGGAGTCCAGTGCGGGTCACCGCGAAAGAGAGCCCACGGGACATCCACGAAGGCGCGAAGACGCCGATCCCCCAGTTCGATCTGTTCGATCGTGAACCCCACGTGCCGCCCTTTCACTAGAAGTCCGGTCTCCATTATCCAGGAAAGCGCGCTCGGGAGAAAGGCTCCTTCGGTTTGCGCGAGACGGAGATTGCATGTATTCCTTGCGATCGTGATGTCAAGCGAACAGCGCAACGAACCGCAAAGGCTCCTCCAGTTGATCCAACAGCGCGCGGGGGTCTCACGCCGCAAGGCGCAGGCTCTGATCGCATCCGGCGAAGTGACACTCAACGGAGAACCGATGACGAATCCGTTCGCCCAGGTGAACGTCACCCACATGCGAAGCCTCACGCTACGCGGACACCCGCTGGCGCTCGACCCCCCGGAATCTCGCATCTACCGCTATCACAAGCCTCGCGATGTCCTGTGCAGCCACGACGACCGTTTCGACGGCAACACCGTCGGCCGCGTTCTGCGGGCGGAGGGCTTCATCGGCTACACGTGGGCCGGCCGCCTCGATCGGGACGCGGAGGGTCTTCTCCTCCTGAGCAACGACGGCGATCTCGTGCACGCGCTCACCCATCCGCGCTACGAAGTGCCGAAGACCTACCACGTGTGGTTGGATCGCCTATCGAAGTCCAACGCGATGAAACGGGTCTTCGCCGAGATGAAAGACGGCATCGCCGATGAGGGCGATACGCTCCGGATCCTCGACGGTCGGGTGGAGGGGCGGCCGGCCCACGCGACGGTCGAACTCGCCGAAGGGCGTAAGCACGAGGTGAAGCGCTTGTTCGCTCACTTCGGCCTCGACATTACGCGCCTCCTTCGGGTCGCCATCGGCCCCGTTGAGCTCGCGGATCTGCGACCGGGCGAGATCGCTCGACTCTCGTCCGACCAGGAGCAGGCTGTGTTCGCGTTCGTACGGTCGCGGTTGGATGGGGATTGATCCCGCCTCTATAATCGGCCTATGCGCGTAGGGATCGGGCAAATCAACCCTTGTGTCGGCGCCGTCGAGGCCAACGCGCAGGTGATTCTCACGCGGATCGCCGAGGCACGCGAGGCCGGATGCGATCTCGTCCTCTTCCCTGAACTCGCGCTGCCCGGACCGGCGCCGCTCGACCTCGTCTGGCGTCCCGGATTCGTTGAGGCGTGTGAGGCCGCCGTCGACGAGATCCGTCAGGAGTGCACGGACATCGGTGTCGTCGTCGGTTCGATCGCGCAGGAGAAGGGACGGAACCGCCGCGACCAGGAGCGCCCTCCGACCGGGTCGAAGGGCGCCAAGCCGCTGCTTCGCAATTGTGCCGTCATCATCGAGAACGCGACGATCGTCGCACGAATCGACAAGACGTTTTCTCCGACCGGCGGACCGGCAAACGATGCACGGTACTTCGCGCCGAGCGAGGGGGCGCAGACCGTCAATCTCGGTGGCCGGAGGCTTGGTGTCACCCTCGGAGAGGACGTCGTCGAGGGACCGATCGACGTTCTCGCCAGCCTGGGCGCCGAGTGGATCGTTCACGGGGCCGCTTCGCCGTTTCTCGTCGGGAAGCAGGCGGAAAGGCGGCGGCTCGCCTCGCGGACGGCACGCGAAAGCGGCGTGGGAATCGTCTTCACAAACTGCGTCGGCGGCCTGGATGACACCGTCTTCGACGGCGGGAGCCTCGTCGTCGATCCCGCAGGAAGGCTTCTGTTTCAGGCTCCGAGGTTCGAGGAAGGGCTTTTTGTCGTTGAGATCGACTCGGCGGCGCCTATCAAGAAGCCGGACGAAGACGCGCTCTCCGAGATGCGGACGGCGATCGTTCTGGGGCTTCGTGATTACGTGAGGAAAAACGGCTTCTCGTCGGTGATCGTCGGCGTCTCAGGAGGGATCGATTCCGCGCTCGTCGCGACACTTGCTGCAGAAGCGCTCGGGCCGAGGGCCGTCACCGGCGTCTACCTTCCCTGCGCGCACTCCTCGGCCGAGAGCGCGGCCGATGCGTGCGCGCTGTCGGAGCGCCTGGGAATCGAGCTGCTCGAGATCTCGGCGGAGGGCGTTCATTCCGCGCTACGGCATGCTCTCCCGTTCGACGCGATCGGCGTCGTGGATGAGAACCTGCAAGCGCGGGCCCGCGCGACACTGTGGATGGCTCTCGCCAACGAGCGAAACGCGCTCGTCCTCGCCGCCGGGAACAAGTCGGAGATCGCTGTGGGGTACTGCACGCTGTACGGCGACGCCACGGGCGCCCTCGCTCCGATCGCTGACCTGTTCAAGAGCGACGTCTATCGGCTGGCGGAGGCTCTTGGCGACCGAATCCCGCGAACGATCCTCGAGAAGGCCCCTTCGGCGGAGCTTCGACCGGGGCAGCGCGACGACGACGACCTCCCTCCCTACGACGTGCTCGACCGACTCCTCACGGCGCTGATCGACGACAACGCGTCGCGCGCAGAGCTGATCGAACATGGCTTCGAGGCGACGGTCGTCGATGACATCCTCCGACGCTATTACACGTTCGAGTTCAAGCGTCGCCAGCTCCCTCTCGGGATCACACTCACGGCGAATCCACTCGGCGGAAGGCGATGGCCGCTGACGCACGCGTTCCGTCAGTGACGAGAAACAAACAGCGGGCACCCACCCTTAGGGTGAGCACCCGCAGCTACGCAGGCAAGTGCGCGGTACTTATGCGACCGCGATCTCGATCGGCTTCTCTTTCTCCTTGATCGACTCTTTCATCGGGGCGGTGACGGTCAGGATCCCGTCCTCGAACGTCGCCTTGATCGCGCCCTTGTCAATCAGATCGGCGGGAAGCGGGAAGCAGCGCTGGAATCGTCCGTATCGGCGGCCGACCCGGAAGTAGTTCTCCCGATCGATCTCCTCGTTTCGCTTCACCTCGCCTGAGATGGTCAGCTTGTCGTCTTCGACCTTGATCGAAACCTCGTCCTTCTTCACGCCGGGAAGCTCCGTCTCGAAGATCAGGTTCTTCTCCTTCTCGTAGACGTCGGTTCGGCCGAAGCTCGGGGCGAGATCGAATCCGACGCGGTCAAAGTCTCGAAAGACATCATCGACCATCCGTGAAAGGCTGCTCTCGAGCAGGAATGGGCCACGCCGTACGTCTGGAAGTCTCGTTAGCATCTGAACTACCTCCTGTCTTGATCTTGGATTAGCAGTCTCATATCCTAACTGCCAATTAGCAGTATAGCTATGCGACTGCCAGTTGTCAAGAGGAGGGGATGCGGTATAATCCGAGCGTGTTTCGCAGGATCTTGGTTCTTCCGATACGTGTCTATCGCCGCGTGATTTCGCCGCTTCTGCCGCGCCGCTGCCGGTTCTACCCGAGCTGCTCGGAATACGCCGTCGAAGCGATCCAAAGGCACGGGGCAATTCGAGGCGGATGGCTGGCCGTCCGCCGAATCCTTCGATGCCATCCGTTCCATCCGGGCGGCCACGACCCGGTACCGTAGACTCGACCCGAGCCGAAAGCGAGCTGGGCTGCCATTGTCTTATGCTCTACGTGGCGCTAGACTACGATCGGAGGTGATATCATGAGATCTACTCGGAATCCCCCTCTGACTCCCGCGGCCATGACGGTGCTGCTGGTCATCGTGGGAATCGTTGCCTGGACACTGTCGGCCTGTGCTCAACCAAACTCACCGGACTCCTCGATTGGCGCACTCGGCCCGGTCCATACGCTCTCACACCCGCAGGCGTTGGGCTTCGCGTACAGCCCAGACGGTGAGTTCCTCGCTACTTGGTCTTTCGCGAGGATTAAGCTCTGGGATCTCGCTAGCTTTCAGGAGGTACAGAGCCTCGCGCCTCCCCGCTTGTGGATGAGCTTCCGGTGGCCCAGTTTCTCCGCCAACGGGCAGCTGCTCGCCGCCTCTACCTCAAATGATGTGATCCGCATCTGGGAGGTACCGAGCGGCCGGGAGGTCAACACGATTGACGCGGAGCTGGGTCCTTCTTTCCGAGTCGCGCTGAGTCCCAGCGGCGAGCTTCTGGCCACGGTCTCAGACCGGACGATCGCCTTGATCGCCGTTGCGACCGGCGAGATCGTCAGAACGCTGGAGGCCCACGACGAGTCCGTCATCGCCGTCGCCTTTAGTCCCAACGGAGAGCTGCTGGCCACAGGTGGACTTGACAGCACCATCCGGCTGTGGAACGTGCAAGACGGAAGCGCCCTTGGCACTCTCGCGGGGCACGATGCCGCGATCCACTTCCTCGCCTTCAGCCCGGACGGTCGTCTTCTCGTCTCCGGCTCAGAGGATGGCTCAGTCCGGGTCTGGGACGCGGACTCCAGCAATCTACTCCATCTGCTCGCCGGGCACAGTGGACCTGTGAGCGACGCGGCCTTTGATCCGACCGGAAGCACCCTCGCGACCTCGTCCCACGACGACACTGTCCGACTATGGGATCTGGAAACGGGGACGGAAGAGCACACGATCGACCTGTGGGAGCTTCTCGGTCCCTTGTCTCCGGACTTCTCCCCCGATCCTCAGCGCTCCGCCCGCGTCTTCGGCGTCGGGTTCAGCCCCGATGGGCGTCATCTCGCGACAAGCTACTGCGGGGTGAGCCGCTGTCAAGTCGACATCTGGGATCTCGAAGCGCTTCTTGGCGATTGACTCGCCCTGCGCAGACGGCCAACACCAGAGTTCAAAACCTGAGGCGGATCGGAGCAGACCGAACAGGCGTGCTGGGCCATCTGAGAGCCGTGGTGACTAGCTGAGCCGAAACGCCTCCCACATCCGGCGGACGAGATCCGGGGACGTCAGCACGTCGATCGCCGTCATCGCCAGAGCCTTGGCCGCGGCGAGCATCGCCTGCGCGCCGCGCTCGGAGCCCGACGCCTCTGCAAACTCTCGCGAGTGACCGGCAATCCCCGGATCACAGATGCCGAGGTACGGATGCATCCCCGGCACGGCTTGGGTGACATCCCCCATGTCGGTCGATCCCATCGCCGCAGGCGCTTCGTCGAGAGACCAATCGAGCGCACCGAGGTTGGCGACGTAGGCGTCGATCAACGGCCGGTTCGGCTTCATCGCCTTGTACGCGTGGCCGACCTCGCTGAACTCGAGTCTCGCGCCGGTGGCAAGGGCCGCGCCTTCGGCGCAACGCCGTAGCTTCTCGAGCAGTTCGTCTCGGTAGTCGGTCTCCGTGGCGCGTACGTAGAACTCAGCCGACGCGTACTCGGGGACGATGTTCGGCTTCAGGCCGCCGTTGGCGATGATCCCGTGAATGCGTGCACCATCCTTGATGTGCTCACGCAACGCGTTGATGCCGTTGAACGTTTGGATGACCGCATCGAGAGCGTTGATTCCTTTCTCGGGCGAGGCCGACGCGTGGGACGGCTTTCCGTGAAACTCGATCTTGACCTCCGTGATGGCCAAGCTTCCACGACCGACGAGCGTGTAGGACGCGGGGTGGAACATCATCGCTGCGTCGACACCCTCAAACACGCCTGCATCGAGCATCGCCACTTTCCCGCCGCCGCCTTCCTCAGCCGGTGTCCCGAGGAAAAGCAGCTTCCCCGGCAGCTCCGACTTGATTACCCCGACGGCCAAGGCGGCACCGAGCCCCCCGGCAGCGATCAGATTGTGGCCGCAGGCGTGGCCGATCTCCGGCAGGGCATCGTACTCGCCGAGGATGGCAACGGTCGGTCCGTCTCCGATCGCCGGATGAACGGCCCGGATTGCGGTCTCCAAGCCGGCGACCCCGAGATCAACGTCGAATCCGGCCTCGCGGAGTGTGTCAGCAAGCAATCCGGAGGCGCGAACTTCCTCGAACTTGAGCTCCGGATGCTCAAACACGTCCTGGCTGATCTCACGCAGCTTCCCTTCCAGCCGATCGACTTCCGCACACGCACGGCCCTTCAAGTCGCTCATCGGTCCTCCTTGCGAACCAGTGTCTCTAGTGAAGTGCCTCGTGAATCGTCGCCTCGACCAAACAGTCGAGCGCATCGAACCAGCGAACAGGCATCTTTGTGCCGTCAAGCAGCGAGAGTTCCGTACAACCGGCGACGATCGCTTCGGCTCCTCGCGCCTGAAGATCGGTGATCACCCCGATGATCGCTGCCTCAACCTCGGGCAGCGACCGCGATGCCTTGATCGCTTCAACGGCCCGAACGACGGTCTCCTGGGCGGTGTCCTCCGGTGTCACAAGCTCGATTCCGCGCGCAGAGCATGCGCGATGGTAGATGCCGGTCTGAATCGTCGCGCGGGTCGCCAGGAGTCCCACAGTGTGCTCGCGAAGTCGAAGCACGGTCTCCTCGATCATGTCCAGAAAGAGTACGTTCACAGAATCTCGAAGGGCGCCGATGTACGCGTGTGCCGTGTTACACGGCATGGCAAGCACGTCTGCCCCAGCTGCTTCCAAGCGCTGAGCCATTCTTACCATGGCAGGGACCGGGCTTACGCCGCCGTGGAGGAGCGCCGTAATCCGGTCAGGAATGCCCGGGTCGTTGTCAATCAAGATGTGAAGATGGTCCCGGTCGATCGTCGCCGGCGTCGCAGCAACAAGGCGGCGGAAAAACTCAACCGTCGCCGCCGGACCCATCCCTCCAAGAACCCCGACCGTCTTGTGCGCGTCCATGCTTGTTAGGCAGACAGAGTACGGTGAGGGATCACTCGCTGCAACAGCATCGAGCGCCGCAGTCACACCGGATGTTCCGACCGCCGGATCACGCGTCGTAGCCGTAGGCCACGAGCGCGCTTGCGACGAGGCACGGCGGAGGGACCGAGAGGATCTCCGAGTAATCGGAGAATCCGAGTCGGATGATGTCGAACCCACCGCTTCCTCCCAAGAACTCGACGATCACCGCCAGAAGCTCCCGCTGATCGTTCATCAGAACGCGTCGCGAGCGCTGATAGGCGCCCTCGAGATCTCGGTGGGTCGTCGCCAGATCGAGGGTCGTCTCTAGCTCGGATCGAAGCGTCCGTTCGAGATCCGTCGAATCGACGTCCTCCGCATCGCTCTCAGACAGCCCGTAGCCCGTCCCGTAGTGGACCAGATCGCCGGTCGCCACGATAGCGGTGTCCGGCGTAACGCAACGCCGCAGCTGGTCCGCGAGAGACCGCGCCTGGTCGAAGCTGCCGGTCACCGGATGCCGTGTCATCCCAACAAAGACCAACTCGACCGGAATCGGCGGTCTGCCGAAGGCGTCTGCGGCAAGCCGCATGATGGAAACGAACGTATCGAGCGAGAACTCGCTCTCCGGGAGCCCATCCTGATCGGTGCGGAAGAGCGCGGGTTCGTGCGATGCCGTCGGGTGTCGTCCGAACGGTGTCTCGATCGCCGACGCCCGTACGCCGAACGCCCCGCATACCGCATCGAACGCTCGCGCGCGTTCCTCGGGAGAGCGGCGCTCGTCGAGCGCGCACTGATAGATCGGAAGACTCCCGCTGTGAAGGACACCGAGCGCGATGACTCTCTCGACGCCGCCCCGGTAGAGACTCGAGACGACGGCCGCTTGGAGCGGGCCGGCGTATGCCATTGCCGTGTGGGGAAACGAGACGACCGCGCCCCGTCGTAGCGCGGCATCGATTCGCTGGTCGGCGTCCGCCTCCAGCCACTCCACCAGGCACCTGCGGCTCTCCGAGAGCGTCAATTCCTGGCGGTAGTACGACCTCCAGTTCACGCTGCCCACCCCTTGAATCTCTCGCATGTCGGGCCGCCAATGCGTCAACCCCCGGCGATCCTACCCGCCTCGGTAGTGTCGGACCCTCTGCGTACACTCCTCCACACGGGAGCGACTTCGGGGCTGGTCGCGAATGCACAAGCAGACACGCTCAATCCCTCTGGCCCCAAATAAGGACAGTGGAGAGGCGGTAGCCTCTCCACCGACCGCGCACCGGGTGGTGCTAGCTGTCTGCCACGAGAGCATGACACATGCCCTATAAGATTTGTGGGTCGCATGTCCATAGTCGTGCGGACACCCATCCCGAATTCCCCAGGCACGGAGAGTCAGTGGGGAGACACAAGGCAGCAGAAAGCCCCAACAGGACGATCGATCTGTGTCGTCAGCGATCACACGCCGAGAGTACTCAAGCGGCGATCGATCACGCTGGCGATCCCCGCCGGGGTTGTCCCCGCCGCCGTGGCCCACGTGCCACGCTGTTCGCCGGCACGATTCGCTTCCCGAACGACCGCCTCGTACGTCCCCGCCAGCGAGCCGCAGCCGAGCGCGCCGGCCAGCCGGAGGAGCACCTCCCACGACTCGAGTTCGAGCGGGCCTTCTACCGCCATCGGCACAGACGTCCGCCCACGGCCGTTGGACACGTGGCCGCGCGTCTCGTACGGAAGTCGCATCGGGAATACGACGTGCGCCCGCTCGGTCGTAGCGTTCGCGATCGGGCTGACGGCAATGAGGACATCGACGCCCAACAGCCGCTGTCGCCCGGCGGGTAAGGCGATCGGATCGGCTCCGACGGTCAACCAGACTCGCGGCGCCACGCGGAACTCTTCGGAGAAGCCCAGCCGCCGCAAGCCGATCGCGTTGGCCGTCGCCGGAATCGCGACGAGCCGCCACGTCGGCCGTCGTGAGAGCAGCGTAGCGACATCATGCAAGACGGTCTCCCCGATCGTCCGCTCTTCAATCAGGATCAACGGCGCGCGCGCTGCGGCCGCCCACGACGCGACGGATCCCGCCGCCGTGGCGCCAACGGCGCCTTCATCCAGGCTCTTCAGGAGCGCCGGCAGTTCCGAGGAATCGAGCTCGACGGTCGCGTCCGGGACCCCGCTCCCGATGCTGACGAGACGCGTTCCCTCTCGCATCGCCCGTCGAAGGATCGCGTGAATCGCCACCCTCTCACACGAGCGGGTTCCGCCGATGTAGACGATCAGGTCTGCCGAGTGCAGATCCTCGATCGTCGCCATCCGATCAGCATCGATGGCAATCGTCGGCGGACAGGCCGCGACATCGAACGTCGGTGCGTTCCCACCCATCTGCGCCGCGATGCGTGAGACGAGCCATCCCTCTTCGTCGGTCAGGAGGCCCGTTCCGAAGACATTCGCGCTCCCTTGCACCGACCCGATGAGCCGCGCGGCCTCCTGCTCCGCCTCGTCCCACGAGACCTCAACCAGGGAACTTCCCCGTCGGATCATCGGCCGTACGATGCGCCGTGCCGTCGACAACGTGTGCCATCCGTATCGCCCTCGCGCGCACAGAACGCTTTGCCCGTCTGCAGGAACTGTTCTCATGTACGCGCCATTCAAGGTCAGGACGCGAATCTCGCATCCCAGGCCACAAAGCATGCACGTCGTCGTCACTCCATCGAGATCGAGCGGAACCTGCTTCTCCAAGACAGACCGGTCGTACAAGGCCCCCGTGGGGCAGGTGTCGACACACGCTCCGCACGACACGCAAGCGGAATCCTGCCAGGCGCGGTTGAACGGCGCCTGGACCTCCGCTTCAATGCCCCGCCCCGCGAAGTCGATCGCGGCCACACCGCAAACGTCCGAACAGACGCGGACGCACCGCCCGCACGAGATGCACTTGCCGACCTTTCGTACGATGAACGGATGGCGTTCGTCTCGCCGCTTGTGCGGTACGTCGCCTGCGTAGGTCTCCTGACGGGCGCCGACGTCGGCCGACACGTCGCGCAACGCACAATCGTTGAACGTCATGCAGCCGCATTCCAAACAGCGCTGCCCCGCCGCGATCGCTTCCTCGTCGTTCAGGACGGATTCGTACTCCTCGAAGTCAGCGAGTCGTTCCTCCACCGGGCGAACGGGCGTTCGAATCCTCGGCGATCGCGCAGGATTCCCCAGATCTCCCCGCGTGACGCCCTGCTTGACGTGAACGTAGGCCGGACGTGAAACGGCGGGACTCCCGCCCAGAGACCGGTCGATGGCGTCCGCGGCTCGGTGGGCACCGGCCACCGCTCTCACGGCGATGTCCGGACCGGTCACGACATCTCCACCGGCGAACACGTCGGGAACGGACGTGCGCCCCGTTTCATCGTCGATGACGACCCGCCCCCTCCGATCGATGGTCACCGCCGTGTCCTTGAGGCACCGCGCATCGACCGTCTGGCCGACAGCAACAAGGACCAGATCCGTCTCCTCGAGAAACTCAGATCCTTCGATCGGGACAGGCCGACGCCTGCCGTCCTCGCCCGGCTCGCCGAGTTCCATCCGGACGCACGTCACGCCGCGCAGTGACTCTCCATCCATCGAGAGCGCGACCGGCTGGGTCAGGTACTGAAACGTCACCCCTTCCCCTCGCACCTCGGCCACCTCGTGCTCGCTCGCCGGCATCTCTTCCGCCGTTCGACGGTACAGAACCTTCACTTCGGCGCCGAGCCGGCGCGCGCAACGCGCTGCGTCCATCGCTGTGTCGCCGCCGCCGATCACCGCCACCCGACGCGGGAGATCCGGTCGCTCTCCTTCGTTCACCCGACGAAGGAAGTCCGTCCCCTGCATCACGGCAGGATGCTCCTCACCCGAGATCCCCAGCGAGCGCGTTCCCCACGCACCCAAGCCGAGGAAGACCGCGTCGTAGTCAGCGCGAAGCTCGTCGAGACCGACGTCCTCTCCCAAGCGAATCCCGTTACGGAAGTCAATGCCCATCCGTCCAAGGACGTCGACCTCGCGGTCGATGACCGACTGGGGAAGACGGTACTCCGGGATCCCGTACCGCAACATTCCTCCCATTCTCGGCATCGCCTCGTGCACAACAACGCCGTGCCCCCGCCGCCGAAGGAAGTACGCCACGCTCAAGCCTGCCGGCCCTCCGCCGACGACCGCGACCCGTTTTCCCGTCTCCGACGCTATCGGCGGCACGTAGTCGAACCCGTGATCTCCGAGGAAGCGCTTGATGTGCCTGATCTGGACAGGCTCCTCCGCCACTTCGCGTCGGCACGCGTCCTCGCACGGCGCGGGGCAAATCCGACCAAAGCAGGCGGGGAGCGGAAGGCGTTCGTACAGGATCTTCAACCCATCGAGAAACGCCCCATTGCCGGCCAGGCTGACGTACGCTTGACAGTCCGTATGGGCAGGACACTCCTGCTGGCATGGTGCGATGCAGTCTCCCCAGTGATTCGAAAGAAGGAGTTCCACCGCCGCACGTCGGACGTCCTCCGCCGCGGGGGAACGTGTCGCCACGGACATCTCCTCCGCAATCGGCGTCGAACACGACTTGACGACCCCTCGCCCGTCCACCTCGACGACACACACACCGCACGAGTCGAACGGCGCGAGACGCGTCTCCGAGCAGAGAGCGGGAATCTCGATTCCCTCACGCCGCGCGACGTCGAGAATCATTTCCCCCGTTTCGCCCGAACACCTCTTCCCATCGATCTTGAGCGAGATCATGCCCTCACCTTTCCCGTAACGACATCGATCGCGCTGAACGGGCAAACGTCCCTGCATCGCCCGCAACGCACGCACGTCTCCTCGTCGATCATCTGGTAGGCGCCCGCCCCTTGCGCGATGGCGCCGACGGGGCACTGTGGCACGCACAGCTTGCAGTCTCGACACGTCTCCGCGTTGATCCGAAACGTGATGAGATCACGGCATACCCTGGCCTGGCACTCACCGTCGCGGATGTGAGCCTCGTACTCCTCACGGAAGTACCGCGTCGTGGTGAGAACCGGGTTGGGGGCCGTTTGCCCCAACCCACACAGGGAATGCGCCTTGACCATCTCTCCAAGCTCGATGAGTCGGTCGATGTCCTCCAATTCCCCCTCGCCACGCCGGAACCGATCGAGCATCTCGAGCATGCGCTTCGTGCCGATTCGGCAGAACGTGCACTTGCCGCAAGATTCCTTCTGCGTGAAATCGAGGAAGAAACGGGCGACGTCCACCATGCAGGTGTCTTCGTCGAGGACGATCATGCCTCCCGACCCGACGATGGCTCCGGTGGCCTTGAGCGATTCGTAGTCGACGGGAACGTCCGCGAGAGATGCCGGGATGCACCCTCCCGAAGGGCCTCCCATTTGAACGGCCTTGAGCCGTTTGCCTCCGCGCACGCCGCCGCCAATCTTGTAAACGATGTCGCCGATCGGCATCCCCATCGGGATCTCGATCAGGCCGCTACGTTCGATCTTCCCCGCCAACGCGAACACCTTCGTCCCCTTGCTGCCTTCCGTGCCGTAGCCGGCGAACCGGTCCGCGCCGTGGCGAAGAATCCACGGGACGTTGGCCAGGGTCTCGACGTTGTTGATCACGGTCGGTCGCCCCATCAGGCCCGATTCCGACGGATACGGAGGGCGACGTCGCGGCGCGCCTCTCCGGCCCTCGATCGACGCGATGAGCGCCGTTTCTTCACCGCACACGAACGCGCCGGCGCCTTCCTTGATCGCGACGTCGAACGAGAACGGGGTATCGAACAGCTTCTCTCCCAGAAGACCCGCCTGGCGAGCGGCTGCAATCGCCTTGTCCAACCGTCGAATCGCGAGGGGATACTCGGCGCGAACGTAGACGTATCCGCGTGAAGCGCCGATGGCATACGCAGCGATCGCCATTCCTTCCAGTACGCGATGCGGATCTCCTTCGAGGACGCTCCGATCCATAAATGCGCCGGGGTCTCCTTCGTCGGCGTTGCAAATCATGTACTTGATCGGCGCCGACTCCGCCGCAGCGAGTGACCATTTCTTCCCGGTCGGAAAACCGCCGCCGCCACGTCCGCGAAGCCCCGACAACGTGATCTCCTCAACGACCCCCTCCGGAGACATCTCCGTCAGGGCTCGCTGCAGTGCGTCGTAACCGCCGCACGCGCGATACTCTTCGAGTGACTCAGGATCGATGACCCCGCAGTTCTCGAGGACGATCCGAACCTGGTCCCGGAAGAACGGGTCGTCGCCGACAGCCAGTTCGTCGACCGGGGCGCCGCCCACGAGATGCTCCTCGACGATCCGGACGACCGCCGCCTCATCGAGTCGTCGGTAGAGCGTGCTCGCTCCGTCTCGCTCGATGACCTCGACGAGCGGCTCGTTGTAGCACATTCCCAGGCAGCCGACCGGCTTCACGACCACGTTCAGCCCGCGCGTGTCGACCTCCGCACGCAGGAGTTCAAGAACCGGCTCCGCGCCGGCGGCGATTCCACAGGTTGCCAGCCCAACCCGAATCTCTCTCCTCCCCGTCATGTGCCACCCCCCACTCGATACGGCGCAAGGATCTCGGGCAACGCCTCACGCGTCACGCGACCGTGGGTTGCCTCATCGATCATGATCGCGGGAGCGAGGCTGCAGCAGCCGAGGCATCGAACGCTCTCGAGAGTGAACAGCCCGTCACCGGTCGTCTCGCCCTCGCAGATGCCGAGCTCTTCTTGCAGCGTCGCGAGAACCTCGCCGGCTCCAAGCACGTGACACGCGGTCCCTTGGCAGACACGGATGAGGTGCCTGCCGGGAGGACGCAGACGGAACTGCGAGTAGAACGTGACCACGCCGTACACCGTGCTGACCGGTACCCCGGTGTACTCGGCCACCTCTTCGAGCTGTCGCTCCGAGATGTATCCAAACCGCTCCTGCACAGCCTGCAGGAGCGGAATCACGCTCAAGGAACCCGGCACCAGGTTCTTCCTCTCGGCCGTTCCTTCCACCTGCGACAAGGAGAGAGCGTCCACTACCTTTGTCTCCTTTCGGTCGTCCCGATACGAGCAAGGCGCCTCAGATCGAAGGCGCCGATGCACCGTCCGCGCCCATTCTCGCCCTTGGCACGCGGACCGACCGAAGAAGTATCCTCTCTCATACCTTGGACGTTCAAGGTCGTCCATCGCCCGCGGCGTCGCGTACAATGCGCGTGATCGAAAATGCGGATGTATGTCGAGAGCGATGGACGAGTCTTTCTTGTGGACCGAGCCGGGAGGCTCGACCTTCCGGAGGTTCACGAAGTGCCGTTCGACGTCGAGAGAGTCGCCCCGCTTGCCTGTGGTGATGACGTTTGGTTCTGCGTCCCTCACCTCGATCGCCACCCGCGCGAGTGGCACGCCAAGGATGATCTGCCGACAACCCCGTCCGTCTCCTCGCTCGTGCGCGCCGCCGTCCACGCCTCGATGCCCCGCATCGTCGTCGAGGGGGTTTGCATACGAGACGGACGCGTCCTCCTCGTCAAGGGGAGTCGAGGATTGACAGAAGGCCGCTGGACGCTCCCTGGAGGATTCCTTCAATTTGGGGAGTCACCCGAGCAGGGCGTTCTGCGTGAGATCCAGGAGGAAGTCGGCGTCGCCGGAACCGTGGAGAGATTCGCCGGAGCCCGTTCGAAGCTTGGTTCGCGATCCCGCCTCCACTGGACGATGCTGTTCTACCGCGTCGCCATCGACGGAACGCCCCAACCCAATCCGGACGAAATCGCCGAAGCACGATTCGTCGCGATAGATGAGGCAGCGAGCATGCTCCTCGATGAAACGATGGTCGCGGTCCTCCGAGAACTGGAGTAGCGTCGGCCTACAGAAGCTCAATGCCGATCAACAGCTGTACGTCCACGCTCCACTCGAGAAAGAACGGACGATGCTCGAACACGACCCCAAGCGTTACCTGGGACGTGTCAAGGGGCGCGAGCGTCACGTCGAACGAGATCCTGTGCGTGTCCGTCGGAACCGCGGCCCACGTCTCACGAGAGAAATCGTAGCTCACCGCGAGACTGAGGAGATCGGAGAGAAGGTAATCGTAGGCAAGGGTCACGTCGGCGCGGTTTGTCTCGAGGAGATCCGGCGGTCCGGAGATGCTTCCCTGCACAAGGAACTGCTCGTTCGGCGTCGTGGCAAACGCGTAGTTGAACGCGCCCGTGATCAGAAGGTCGTTCTCCCCGCCCGATGGGTCGAGAAGCTCGTACCCAAGGCCGGCTTTCACGTCCCACCCGCAATAGCGTGAGAATCCCTCGGCCTGGATCAGACGGCTGATCTCCGAGATGTCGAGTACATCGAGGCCGCCGATCTTGACATTCCCGGACCCTTCGATAACGTCCTGAGCCGCCGCCAGCAGCGATGCGAGCGACTCGTACGTCGCGAGGCTTCCGATCTCGTCCGCCAGGATCTGCAAGTCCACGGGATGAAGGTGATCGGTCAAGCTGCCGCGTGCAACGAGGTACTCATCGATTCGTGTCGCGCGCGCCAACGGCGTGACGTCGACAAACCGTCCACAGCCCACGCCCAGGTTCACAGACAACCCGAGCGACTTGAACGACGACGAGCTTCGCGCAAGCGCCCCAGCAAACGCAAAGGAATCTCTTTCGCTTGAGAAGTACCGCTTGTAGTTGCCGTCGGCGAACGTTGTGTATGTCGACACGCCGAGCACAGAGACCGACATGTCGTTCCGCAACGTGACGTCGAATCCGAACTCGGGCCTGTCGTACAGCCGAACATACGAGATCGTGAACTGCCCTTCGTTGATGTCGTTGTTCGGGAGCCCGAACGGGTCGTTGTGGTACTGGTAGGCAAAGCTGATCGCGAGTTCGGCCAGATCCGTGACCGGAGACCGGTAGTCGCAAAGCGGTATGGAGAACCCAGCCGGAGCAGCCGCTGTCAGAATCACGACCATCGCAATGAGCCAACGTCGCATGGCGATCACCTCTACGCACGACCGTAGGCGAGTCCCCTCTGAGGTCGCAACCGAATCGCTCCCCCCGTGAGGTGCGACTTGTCCCGTAGTCTCGCCGCGACGGACCCTCACTCGAAGAGCGGTAGCTGTCGCGCCGTGGTCTCGGAAAGTCGTCCAACGCCCACGCCAAGCAGACGAACGCCGGCCTCGTCGAGGGTGATTCGATCGTGCAGCAGGTGAACGGCCAGCCGCTCGATCAGTCCACTCGCGTCCGCTCCGACGCCGAGACGAATCTGACGTGTGATCGTGCGAAAGTCCGGATACCGGATCTTGATTCGAACCGTCCGGCAAAGAAGAGACTCGGCCTGAAGGCGACTCGCGACGGCGCGAGCGAGTTCACGAACCTCCGACTCGATCTCGGCGGGGTCGGTCAGGTCATAAGCGTATGTCACCTCACGCGAGATCGAGCGGGCCTCGGTCTCGCCGCCCAGCGGCGTGTCGTCTTCCCCCCTTGCCAGCGCCTGCAGCCTCCGCCCCATCGATCCGAACTCACGCGCGAGAAGCTCAGGAGGTGCGAGCCGCAAGTCGCGAACGCGGAGCAAGCCGAGGCCGGTCAGCCGCCGTTCCGTGACCTTTCCCACTCCCCAGATCCGGCCGACGGGAAGAGGGTCGAGAAGTTCCTGCACGTCCTCCGGCTCGACGACCAGGAACCCGTCAGGCTTGTCCATCTCCGACGCTAGCTTCGCCAAGAACCGATTCGGCGCCACACCCACCGAAGACGTCAGACCGGTCTCGGCCAGCACGCGCTCCTTGATTTCGCGAGCGACCGCGGCCGCCTCAACGAAGGTCTTCCCGTAACCGGAGAGATCGAAGAACGCTTCGTCGAGCGAGATCGTCTCCACGATCTGCGAGTACCCGCGAAGGACCCCGCGAACCCGGTCGGCGATCTCTTTGTAGCGGGCGAATCGCGGACGAAGATAGATCCCCTCGGGGCACTGTCGCCGCGCCACTGCCGTCGGTATGGCACTGTGGACGCCGAAGACTCTCGCTTCGTACGAAGCCGTCGAAACGACGCCGCGAGGGCCCAGGCCGCCGACGATCACCGGTTTTTTTCTGTACGTCGGCTCATCGAGCTGCTCAACGGCGGCAAAGAACGCGTCCATGTCAAGGTGTCCGATCCGGCGGACGATCTCTTCCGTCACTCCGCGAGACCCCACAGACGAATCTGAGCCGCGATGCCCGGTGCCGTGACATCGTTCACGATGCGATAGGCCGCGAAGCCGTACCCCGCACTGTGGTGCGGCAGCGCTTCAAGCGCGGCAAGATCCGAAAGCGCGTCTGCGTCAAACGGAATTCGCGCCCGCGCCGCCAACGCGATGACGTCGCTCCAACGAGCCTCGAATCCCGATCGAAGACCGCCCTTCCTCGGCTGAGACGCGAGGAAATCGGCCAGCGCGCTCACGTCGATGCCCACGGCCTTGCACGGGGCAAGATGAAGGCGAGCCGTCTTTGCGCTGGGGTCGATACGCTGGATTGCCCCGCTGCCCAGCGCCTTCCCTGGAAGCGCTGCCCACTCCCGAACGAGTTCACGGCGAAAGCGATCGACGTTTCCCAGCAGATGATCTCCACCGAAGACGGACTGCACGATGAGCTTGCGGAGATCGTCGGGACCCATCTTCGGGTGCCATCGAAGCTCATCCTTGATAATCGCCAACAGTTCTGACTTGCCGTCCATCGACGACAGGATAGAATGCGGCGGAATGCCGATCAAGGGGCGAATCGCCATCACAGGACGTCCGGGCGTCGGGAAGACAACGCTCATCGAGCGTGTCCTTGCGGGGGGCGCGTTCTCAGCGGGCGGGATGCTCACCAAGGAGACGCGTGTGTGCGGACATCGCGTCGGATTCGCGATCGTCGATGTCGCCACCGGGACCGAGGGCGTTCTTGCCCACGTGCATCAGCGCGTCGGGCCCAAGGTCGGTCGGTACACGGTCAACGTGGAGTCCCTCGAGCAGACCGGGATTGCCGCGATTCTTGATGCCATCCGTACGAAAGAACTCGTCGTCATCGATGAGATTGCGCCGATGGAGCTTCTGTGCCCGGCCTTCGCCCCGGCGGTCGAGGCGGCGCTCGCAAGCGACCGGGCGCTTCTCATCTCGACACACGCCAACTCCGATCATCCGCTCGCACACCGCGTGCGTCGCGAACTCACGCTGTTTCGCGTCAAGCTGAGCAATCGCGACCAGCTCGCAATCGAGGTCGCCAAGGCGCTACAGGGCACCTCGTAGCTCCGGATTCACACGTGATCCATCGTCAAAGCCGAAGCACTGAGTGCTGCCCCGTGGGCGAGCACCCCGTCACTTGGGAACGCCCTCCCAGTCCTTGAGAAACCGGTCGATCCCGATGTCGGTCAACGGATGGTCGAACAGCTTCTTCAGCACGGTGTAGGGAACCGTGGCGACGTCGGCGCCGAGGAGCGCGGCCTCAAGGACGTGGTGCGGGTGGCGGATGCTGGCAGCGAGAACCTCGGTCATGAACGCGTAGTTCTCGAACACTTCGATGATCTCTGAGACCAGGTCCATCCCACTCCCACCAACGTCATCGATCCGTCCGACAAACGGGGAGACGAAGGTCGCACCGCACTTCGCGGCCAGAAGCGCTTGGTTCGCCGAGAAGACGAGCGTGACGTTGGTGCGGATCCCATCGCACGTCAGCGTCTGAACCGCCTGCATGCCGGGCTCGGTCATCGGGATCTTGACCACGACGTTGTCGTGAATCTTCGCCAGCGCCCGCCCTTCACGCACCATGCCATCGAGATCAAGCGCCGTCGCTTCCGCGCTGATCGGTCCGTCGACGATGTCACAGATCTCGCGAATGATCTCCTCAAATGGGCGCTTCTCCTTCGCGACCAAACTCGGGTTGGTCGTTACGCCGTCGAGCAACCACGCCATCTCCCGGATCTCGGACACGTTCGCCGTGTCGATGAACAGCTTCATGGCCCCTCCTGTTCGTGCGCCCGCTCCTCCAACATCAGTCGCACGGCCGCAAGATTCATCCGATCCGCGTCGTCCCGCCCGTCGACCTTCTTCGGTGTCTCAAGGATCACCGGAACATCGCGCATGCTCGGGTGACGCACCAAGGCGCCGAGCCCCTCACGACCGATCCGACCCCGTCCGATGTGCTCGTGGCGGTCACGACGTGAGGCACAAGCGTACTTGGAGTCGTTCAAGTGAATCAACCCGAGCCGACCGATTCCGATCGTACGATCGAACGCTTCGAGAACCTCGTCCACTGCGCATTGCGTTCGCAAGTTGTAGCCGGCCGCGAACGCGTGCGCCGTATCGAGGCACACGGAGAATCGATCGTCATCCCCGAGTCCCACGAGGATCTTGGCCAGCTCGTCGAATGTACTCCCGATCGTCGTTCCACTGCCAGCCGTGTTTTCCAGCAGGAGCCGGACGCCGGCCGCTTCCGCGAAAATGCCTGCCTCGCGCACGCGACGGAGTGCGCGGACAATTCGGCCAACCCCACGATCCAGGCCATCGCCGACGTGCGCCCCAAGATGGGTGACGACCGCGTCAAGCTTCAGAAGCCCCGCGCGTCGGATTTCCTCGATCAACGCCTCGACGGACCGTTCGAGCAACGCCTCGTCGGGACTCGCCAGATTCAGCAGGTACATCGTGTGGGCGACGACGAACTCGATCGAAGAACCCTCCATGCGGTCGAGGAACGCGGCGGCCCGATCGGACGTGATCGGCTTCATCCGCCACGCCGCTGCATTGTGGGTGAAGATCTGGAGCGCGTTGTTTCCGAGGGCCTCGGCCTCGTCAACCGCTCCGACGAACCCTTTTGCGATCGACAGATGACAACCCAGAAGAGGACGCCCGAAAGCCAGACTGCGGGTCATGGTCCGATTATCGAACCTCGCCCCGCACGCGGCAATCCGCGCCCGGTTGATGGATCACCGACCGCCCGCTACCGTATCGGTCGGAGGGATGCCATGAGCTACGATGTCGTCATCATCGGAGGCGGACCGGGCGGCTACGTCTGTGCGATTCGCTGCGCACAACTCGGATTCAAGACGGCGCTCGTCGAGGAGGCCGATCTCGGCGGCGTCTGTCTCAACTGGGGCTGCATTCCAACCAAGGCCCTCTTCTCGGCGACCAAGCTTCTTCACCAAGCGAAGACGGCGGCCGAAATGGGCATCTCCTTCGGGCCTGCGAAGATCGACCTACCGAACCTGGCCGACTGGAAGGAGAGCGTCGTCTCGAAACTGACGACCGGCGTCGGAATGCTTCTGGAGAAGGGCGGCGTCGACGTGATGCGCGCGCGAGGACGTCTCACAGACAGCGGCGGCGTGGCCCTTTCGACCGGAGAGACGGTCTCCGCTTCACGCACCGTCCTGGCCACGGGCTCTCTTCCGGTGGAGATCCCGGGGTTCTCGTTCGATCAAGAGGCCGTCTGGTCGTCCGATGATGCCCTCGCGCTGCGGGAGATCCCCGATCGACTCGTCGTCATCGGGGGCGGCGTCATCGGACTCGAGCTCGCCACGATCTACCAACGCCTCGGAAGCGCGGTCACCGTGATCGAACTCCTCCCCGAACTCCTCTCCGCCGTCGACCTCGATCGGCGGACGATCAGCACCCTGAAGCGCTCGCTGCAAGCGCAGGGGATCGCCACCCTGACGAACACGGCGGCTCAGGGTTGGGAGCAAACCTCGAACGGCATCAACGTTCGACTCGCCGGCGGGAACATTGTCGAAGGCGATCGGATCCTTCTCGCCGTGGGCCGGCGCCCGAACTCGATCGACCTCGGCCTCGATGCCGCCGGGGTCGAGATCGATCCGCGCGGGTTCGTGGTCGTCGACGCCTGCTTCGAGACGACGGCACCCTCCATTTTCGCCATCGGAGACCTCGTTCCGGGCCCGATGCTCGCCCACAAGGCGTCGGCCGAAGGCGTGGCCCTTGCAGAGCGATTCGCCGGCGGCTCCCCCGAGCTCGACGTCGACCTGATCCCCCAGGCGATCTTCACCGATCCGGAAATCGCGTCGGTCGGCCTGTCGGAGGCCCGTGCCAAGGAGACGGAACGGGCGATTCTGGTTGGACGCTTCCCCTACGCCGCACTCGGCAAGGCGCTGGGGATGCGAGCGGGCGATGGCTTCTTCCAGATCGTCGCCGACGGAGAGAGTCACCGGGTCCTGGGCGTCCAGATCGTTGGGGCCGAGGCCTCTGACCTCATTTCCGAGGCGGCGGTCGCGATCCGGAATGGCCTCACCCTGGAGGCTCTCGCCGAGACCGTGCACCCGCATCCAACGCTGCCCGAGGGCCTGAAAGAGGCGGCGGAGAACGCGCTCGGCCGAGCGATCCACACCGCCAATCGATAGGAACAAAGGTGGGGCCGGCCCGGTCCCGTACAGCACGGAACGCGAGCCGGCCTAAGATGATCCCTTGGTGCTCGGTCTGCTAGCTTTTCGTCTGCTTCTTCACCTCGGCGTCCGGATGAATGTCGAGTCGCTCGGAGTACTCGACCGTCCCAATGTGACAGCCAGGGCCGATCTCAACTCGCGTTCCGCGAACGGTTTCGGCCGTCGTGTCTTCGAGGTGGATCTCGTCCCCCTCGATCACCGTTGCGCGAAGCTCGGCCGTTCCCCGCCCACTGAACATGCGGACCAGACCGTCCAGCAGGATCCCGCGCTCTCGACATCCGCCACGTCGGACGTCGATCCGCGCTCCGCCGATCTCGCGTGCGTAGCAGCGACCGCCCAGCCCGATCTCGACCTTGTCGGCCGTGAGAAGGCCCTCGATCTCGAACCCTCCACTCGCCTTGAACAGGTCGGCTTCCACGTCGCCGCCGACGCGCAGAACGCCGCTGATCTTCACGTACTCCGCGAAGATCGAGTCCTTGACGCGATAGGACCCGGAGCACTTGAGTTCTTTGACGCGGGCGACTCCGTCGACTCGCGCAGCGCCGCTCACCCGCATCTCCTCAGCGACGACCTCGCCGCCGAAGGCGCCGCTTCCTGAGACGGCAATCTGCAGAGCATCCGTCCGCCCCTCGACCTTCCCAGCGCCCGAGATTCGCAAGGCCTCTGCCTTCAGATCTCCGGTCACCTTGCCGGCACCGGAGATCGATACCCGCGTGTAGTCTCCGCCGCTAAGCTTTCCGGCGCCCGACAGACTCGCCGATCTCTTCTCATCGTTCATTGTCCGCCTCCGTATCCTGGCCGGTCCTGTCGTCGGGAGACCCAACCTCCACTTCTTTCGCCAGATCCAGTTTGATCCGCTCGAGCACGTGTCCCAGATCGACCGTCTCGACCTGCTCAATGTCCGGATCGAATACAACCCCGGTGGGGGCGATCGCCACCATGCTGATTTCGGCGGAGATGCCTCCACCCGAGAGACGCTTGCGCAACAGGTAGAGCCGAAGGTGCTCCTCGGTGATACGATCGAGGAGCCCTGCGTCAAGACGTTCCGTCAGGGTGCGTTGCACAAGGCCGAGTTCCTCGGAACGTCCCACCTGACGAAGTCGGCTCAACACGGCGACGCACAGCGTCTCCTGGATCGTCAACGGCATCGTTCGATCTCGATCGATGCGGCACGTTTCGAGGACCGAATCGTCGAACCACTTCAGGCTCTTCAGCTGATCGAACGCCACCTGGAGCTTCGCGTCGACATGCTGCGTGATCACCTCAGCAAGGTCGTCGAGCGGATGATCGCCCTTCATCTCTTTGATCTGTTCGATTCGCTCGAGGATCTTGTCGCGCGGGAAGAACGTCTCCTGCCCCGTGAATGTCGAGCGGCGAACGAACCAGGACTCGGGAATGAGACCCTTCCTCTTCCATCGGTACAGCTGGCCGTAGGAGATTCGCATCTGCTCGAGGACTTCTTTCTTCGAGATCTGTCTGTCATCGTTCATGTCTTGCCTCCTGCGGCCCGAGATTCTTGCGCAAGGCCCGCCGAGTCCGTGGCCGACCGTACAACAAGGAAACGACTACACGGACACCGCAGCATAACAGCACACTGTTCCGTTTGTCAAGGTCTGTTGCGCCCGCAGGCTCAACAGATTGCCCCCAACGCCTCTACTAGAGGCGTTGGGGCTCTCGATCGAGCCACCCTGGCTCAAGAAGTCGGAGGCTACCTCATGACGGGAAGTGGCGGATGCTCCTGCATGTCGCTCCTGGATGCAACGTCCACCAAGTCGCCCAACGGCCTAACACCGCAAACATGTCGTCAGGCGAGCTACTGGATCCTGAGGACTCAGCCGCCCGGACACTGCGCCGCGACGGCGGGTTCGATGCCCTTGTCACCATACGCTTTGGCGAAGTGTGCGGCGAACTCGGCAGCCAGACGCTCCGCCCGGACGTCGTACGCGTCTGCATCGCTCCAGGTATTTCGCGGATCGAGAATCTCCGAGGACACGCCGGGGCAAGCACGCGGGACGAGGACGTGGAACGTCTCGTTCTCGACGCACTCGATGCCCTGTAGCTCTCCTGAAAGCGCCGCGTGCACGATCGCCCTCGTCACGTCGATGTCGATTCGTTCGCCTTCTCCGAACGGTCCGCCGCTCCAGCCGGTGTTGACCAGATAGACATCCGTGCCGTGCTGTTCGAGCTTCTCCCCGAGCATCCGTGCATAGACGTCGGGATTGCGGGGCATGAAGGGTTCTCCGAAGAAACGCGAGAATGTCGTCTTCGGCTCGACAATGCCGGTCTCGGTCCCAGCGAGCTTGCTCGTGTAGCCCATCAGGAACCAAAGCATCGCCTGGTCGCTCGTCAGCCGCGCAATCGGAGGAAGGACCCCGTTGGCATCGGCCGTCAAGAACAGGATCGTCTTGGGGTGGCCGCCGATCGACGAAGGCTTGATGTTCGAGAGGTACGTGAGCGGGTACGAGCCGCGAGAGTTCGGCGTGAACCGATCGTCGGAGAGGTCGAATACTCCGTCCGGGTAGACCATCGCATTCTCGACGATCGCGCCGTGCCCCTCGGCATCGTCCTCGTGCATCACTGCGCGATAGATCTCCGGCTCCTTGGTAGGATCAAGGTCGATCAGCTTCGCGTAGCATCCGTTCTCGAAGTTGGCGATTCCGTGATCGCCCCAGCCATGCTCGTCATCGCCGAGCAACGCCCGACGAGGATCGGCGGAGAGTGTTGTCTTTCCCGTACCCGAAAGCCCAAGCAGCAGCGCGATGTCCCCATCCGGTCCCTCGTTCGCCGAGCAGTGAAGCGGCAGGATCCCTTCGGCGGGAAGGAGATAGTTCATCACGGTGAAGATCAGTTTCTTCACAGAACCACCGTAGGCCGACCCGTAGACAACGCCGATCCGCCGATCCATGTCCATCCCGATCAACATCGTCGACGTCCCGCCGAGGCGAGGATCGACGCGAAGCCGGCCCTCGTAGCGCGCCGGATCGAGCTTGTCGTACGGGAGAACCAGCAGCCGGAACGGTCGCTCCGCGAAGACGCTCCTCTCCATCTCCGCCGGAATCGACCGAAACATGTTGTCCGCGAAGAGGGCCGTCAGCGCTCGAGACGCAACGACGGAGACCGGGAGAACATAGGCCGCATCGGCGCCGACGACTCGGTCAACCGCGTAGACGCGGTCCTTCGTTTCGAAAGCTCGGAACGCGTCCTCGAGGATGTCGTCGAACGTCGCCTCGTCGATCGGAAGGTTGTTCGGCGAATCCCAGTCGATCGTCACCTCACTCGTCGCACGGCGGACGACCACCGTGTCCGCCGGGCTCCGGCCGGTCGACTCCGCCGGGGTCCATGTCGCCAACGCCCCGCAGGCGCTGACCATCGCCTCTCGATGAACGATCGCAGCGCGAATCAGGTCCTCGCGCTGCGGATTCCTGACAACATTCTGCCGTCCCAGAAGCCGCTCAAGACTCCGATCGAAGTCCATGTCACCTCACCCATTGAGCGAGCGGGCCTTAGGCCCGACCGCGGTTGCCGGATGATAGCCAACCGCAGCCGACGGTGCGACATGTGAGTCATCCTCAGTCGTGGCCTAGTCGCTGATGGACCCTCCGGGGCACGGGTTCAGGAGGTACTCGTAGCCTTCAGGGTAGATCCCGTGTTCGGAGTTCGCACCGGATTCCCCGGGGCCGGGAATGGCGTTGCCGCAGCCCGTGATGCTTCCGAGGAACTCCCCCGGAGCCGCTTCGACGAGGCGCCCGTCCTCCGAATTCCGCATCACGACGAGTCCGCCACCGTTCTCCTCGATTCGGGAGTCGCGGATCTCGGCCTGGACAGCGTCTATCAGGAAGACGCCGATCGTGTCGTTTCCCACGATGTCGCAGTCATCGAGAAGCAGGCCCACGTTGCCCCAGGCGAAGACAGCCCCATTGGGGGCATCGCTTCCTGTGCTGCTCTCAATCCGGCATCGCGTTAGGCTGCAGATGGCATCTTCGGCGAGGAAGAGACCTGTGTAGGCGCTTCGGATAATGAGCGACTCCGCCGTGACCGCAGCATCACCGAAGATCATCAACCCGACCTCGGCGCCGTCAATCACGACATCGGTCAGCGAGACGGCGGCGCCCGATCCGATCTCGATGCCACGAAGTCCCCCACGGAGCTCAAGTCCCCGGATCGTGACAGTAATCCGTTCGGACGGCGGATCCTCCCCGGCACCCCCAGCCTCGGCTGTGCCGATCTGGATCAGGGTTCGCGTCGGACTCCCGTCGATCAGCGTAATCGGCCACGGGCGAGCGGCCCAAGCCTTTGTCGATGCGCCCACGATGGAGAGACTCTTGTCGATCACGATCGATTGGTGATAGATGCCGGGCTCGAGCAGGATGGTCCCGCCCGGTTCAAGCCGGTCGACCACTTCCTGGATCGACTCGCCGACGCGCACCATGACCCGTTGTGGCTCAACCGCCTCGATCATCGTTCGAAGGCCCGAGGCGAGGCCACGAGCCGCGTGCCCCTGCGCTGCCAGGAGCGCGGCGTACGCGCGCTGCATCGACTCGAACGCCATGTCGGGATCTCCGAGCGCGAGATCCTCTCGGCAGGCATCAAGAGAGCCGTACGCCTGGAGCATGTACGTCTCGAGGTTTCGGTGCGCATCATAGTAGTCGGCTGATCGCTCCAGCGGAACGGCATACTCGACATAAGGGTTCGTGAGGTGTGCGCACTGGAGAAGGAACGAAACGGTGTCCACCTTGCGAGGGGAAACGTCATCTTCTCGGTAGATGACCAGGTCGATGAGCTGATCGACATACAACGCGAGATCCTCCTCATGCGGCCACAGAGGGTGAGCGGCCACCGATGCCAAGTGAACGGCCAGATTGAGCTTCTCCTCCATCAGCGCCAGAACCATCGAGAGATCGAACGAGAAAGCCTGGCGGCTCAGATACAGGTCATGGCTCTCGTGGGCCGCCGCAAGCGCCGGACAGATCTCACAGGACTCATCGTAGTAATATCCCTCCTCCTCCGCCTCGGAAGCGAACACAGCCCCCGACAGGAGAAGCCCGGCCGTCCAGATCACGATCATGATAAGCGTCCTCATAATGCGAACCTCCTTGCCGTACTCGTACTTCGCTGTCGTGCCAAGGGACAACCAATCCCGAATCAGCGCGACATCAAACCTGTGACACGTCGAGCCGATAGCCGTGCCCCTTGACGTTGACGATGACGCGCTCCGGATCGTCGAAAACGCTTCGCAGTCGGCGGCGCAGCACGTACACGCATTGCTTGACGTCCTTCGAGTCAGCGTACCCCGACTTCGGCCACGCCGCGCGCAGGATCTCCGCGTCCGAGTAGACGCGGCCCGGCTCCTCGGCCAGGCAGGAGAGGAGCGCGAACAGCTTCGGCGGCAGCACGACCGGCTCCCCACGCACGATCACACGCTTGGATGCAGGATCAACCCAAAGGGAATCCTGATCGCCGGCGGCCGCTCCCTTGGTTCGAGGCTTCGCTACTCGCAGCCCAAAGCCTAGCCCCCCGGCGAACAGGATCCAGGCAACCGCGACGACCCCCGCACGAGCGCGGACACTGCCGTTGAGGCGGTCTGCGGAGTAGACAACCCGGACACATCCGTAGGGGGCGTCTTCGTCCGAGACCGCAAGCGGCGCGAGCACATCGACCGAAGAGACACCGAAGAGGTTCACGCCGCGGAAGCGCGCCGACGCAGTCCAGTCAGCGATGTCAAGGGGCACCCAATCGCCGGTCGCACCCCGCTCGTAGGCCGGGCCGGATGGCGCCAAGATCTGCAGGCCAACGGCGCCGGTCTGAAGCAACAGGTCCGCGAACACATCGAGCGAGGTTCGATGGCCGAACGCGAGCCACGAACCGGCGACTCCAGCGAATGACTTCGTCAGGGCGACGCTCCATGCGATGTGCTTGCCCGTCAGCTTCCGCCTGTACCCCGCCACGTGGAGACTCCCGGCGGCGAGAGCAGCGGCGGTCAACAGCAAGGCCGAGGCGACCGCCCACTTCCTCAGTCCTCCACCGCGAAACGATGGACTTCCCATGACTCCCATCCTGGCCCGTCTCAGGGCGCAATGCAACGGGAGCGGCCCGGTTTGATCCAGAATTGACGTGTATGGGCAGCTAGGCCGACAGCCCGAACAGGCGTTGGGTGTTCTCAGTCGTCTGGTGCGCAACGTCCTCGACCGCGAGCCCCTTGATCTCTGCGACGGCTTCTGCGACGTAGCGCACGTAGGCCGGCTCGTTCCTTCGGCCTCTGTACGGCACGGGCGTGAGATAGGGACAGTCGGTCTCGAGGAGGATCCGATCGAGCGGGATCGTTCGGACGGCTTCACGGAGCGTTCCGTTCTTGGGGAACGTGATCGGCCCGCCGATGCCAAGGTGGAAGCCCAGCTCGAGGAAGGCCTCGGCGAGGGCACGATCTCCGAGGAACGAGTGGATCACGCCCCGATGCGTGGCCGCGTGGCTTCGAAGGATCGCGAGGAGATCGTCGGTCGACTCGCGGTTGTGGATCGCGACCGGGAGATCAAGGCGCTCAGCAAGTTCAAGCTGCCCGGCGAAGACCTTCCGCTGCACGTCGCGAGGGGAGAGGTCGCGGTAGTAGTCGAGGCCGATCTCGCCAATCCCGACTGCTCCTGCGGCAAGCGATTCGATCTCGGAGAGCACGTCCGCTGTGACCTTCTTCGCGTCGTGCGGATGGACGCCGACGGTCGCCCAGATGCCTCGATGACGCCCGGCCATGCGGACGGCTTCTCGGCTCGAGCGCAGGTCGGCGCCGATCGTGACCACACCGATCGAGGCTTCGAAACACCGGGCGATCACCGCAGCGCGATCCTTCTCAAACGCCCGATCGTCGAGGTGGGCGTGGCTGTCGATCAGCTCCACGACTCGACCTCCCGCAAAACCGTCGGCAGGAGCTCGATCAGGTCGGAGGGTGTGAGCGACCGCTCGGCTCGATCGCGGGCGTAGACCTCGGCCGCCCAGCCGTGAACGTAGGCGCCGAGGATCGCGGCGTCCTCGAGCGTGGCGCCACCGGCGACGAAGCCGGCGATCAGACCGGTCAGCGCGTCGCCGCTTCCGCCGGTCGCAAGGCCTGTGTTTCCGGTCGGATTGAGGTAGACCGTACCGTCGGGCAGCCCGATCGCCGTCGGGCGACCTTTCAGAAGGAGCGTCAGCCCAAACTCACGGGCGAAACTGCCGGCAACATCGATGCGATCGGCGTCGACGTCTTCCGGCGACCGACCGACCAGTTCGCCGAACTCGCCGGGGTGCGGAGTGATGAGCACCGGAGCCTTCGCGGACCTCAGCTCGGAGACGGAGTCCTTGAACGCGGCGATCCCGTCGGCATCAAGGAGGATCGGACCGGCGAATCGCGTGACGAGATCGCAAACCGCAGTGCCTGTCGCAGGAGCCCGCGACAGGCCGGGGCCGATCGCGAGAACGTCCGCGCGCTCCAAGGATTGCGCAAGTTGCGCATCGTCGATGCTCGCCAAGTGGCCGTCCTCGTCGGGCAGGGGAATCGTGATCGCCTCAGGGAGTGCCTTCGCCAGGACTGCGTTGAGAGACGCCGGCGCCGCGATCGTGACGAGGCCGGCACCCGCACGAAGGGCGGCACGGCAGCAGAGAATCGCCGCGCCCATCATCCCTGCAGACCCGGCGACGACGAGGACGCGTCCAAACGTCCCCTTGTGTCCATCCGGGCGGCGAGCGGGAAGCCGGCGACCGACGCCCGCCTGCTCGACGACGCGCGCTCGCGGACGGAGGCTCGACAGGACGTCGGGCGGATAGGCGACGGAGACGACGGCCACGTTCCCGCAGAAGCCGGACGCCGGGAAGAGGAGGTGCGCCGGCTTCAGGAACGCCATTGCCAGGGTCACGGTCGCCCGCACGGCGTCGCCGAGGATCGCCCCCTGATCCGACGAGAGTCCGCTCGGCAAATCGAGGCTGACGGCGCGCGCTCGCGTCGTGTTCAGACGCTCGACAACGTCTCGGTATCGTCCGGCGAGCGGGCGGGTGAGGCCACTCCCGAAGAGCCCATCGACGACCCAGTCGGACCACGCCACCGCGCTGTCGACCTCGTCGTACGTTCCGTCTTCGACAAGCGTCTCTCGTTCGCCCGCATCGTGTAGGCGTTCCAGCATCACGCCCGCCGCCCGGCTGATCCGCTCGGCCTCCTGGAGAAGGAGCGTCCGCACTTCAACACCGGCCTCCGCCAGCAAGCGGGAGACGACGAGTCCGTCGCCTCCATTCCCCCCGGGTCCGACCAGGACCGCGACGCGAGCCGGGGCGAGACGGTCAAGGATCCAGTCCGAGGCCGACCGCCCGGCGCTCTCCATCAGCTCGATCTCCGAAACGCCGTGCGCCGTGGCCGCTTCGTCCGCAGCCCGCTGGTCTTCGGCGGTCAGGACGAAGCGTTCGAGCGGCCGAGAGGACATTGGATCGCTCATCCGGTTCTCTCCCTCCAGCGATCGACGATCTCAGTCGCCAGATCGTCGATCGTTCGCGCTGTGACATCGAGCCAGGTCACATGCTGATCTCGGCGGAACCAGGCCGTCTGCCTCCGCGCAAGAGACCATGTCTGCCCGACGATCGCGTCCAGCATCCTGGCCTCCGAGAGCCGCCCGTCAAGGTAGGCAACAACCTCCGGCACCCCTATGGTCCGATAGGCCTGCACACTCTCGTTCAGCCCGGCTTCGCGCAGACAACCGATCTCGTCGACCAGCCCATCGTCGAGCATCTTCGCAGCGCGAGCCTCGATCGCAGCACGATGGTCGGTCCGCTCCCGCTTCAGTCCAAAGACCGCGAAATCATACGGCAGGGGCGCGGCCTCAGTCTGCCACCGGCTGATCGGCCGCCCGGTCGCCTCGTAGACCTCGAGCGCACGCACGATCCGAAGACGGTCGTGCGGGTGAATCACGCCCGCCGCCGCCGGGTCGACCTGTCGCAGACGATTGTGCAACGCCGCGACCGGCTCCTCGGCGACCGCCTCCCGGTAGTCCGAATCCTTCGGCGGCCCCTCGAAGATCCCGCGCAGCACGGCGCCAAGATAGAGGGTTCCGCCGCCAACGAGGAGGGGAACGCGGTCGCGCGCTGCGATCTCGGGGATGAGCCGCTCGACATCGCGGCGGAAGGCCATCGCGTCATACGCATCACCAAGCGAAACGCAATCGACCCGGTGATGAGGAATCCCGCGGCGCTCTTTGACCGTCGGCGTGGCGGTGACGATGTCGAGGCCTCGGAAGAAGGCACGTGAATCGGCCGAGACAATCTCGCCGCCAACCCGCAGAGCAGCTTCCACAGCAAGCGCCGTCTTCCCGGTCGCCGTCGGACCGAGAAGGACCAGAACCGGTATCCCGCCCGTCGCCTCGGACGCCACGCTGATCATTCCTCCGCGAGGAGGAGTTCACGGAACCGTTTCAGCTCGGCCCGGCGTGACGGATGCTTCAGCTTCTCGATCGCCTTGATCTCGATCTGCCGCACGCGTTCGCGAGTGATATTGAACTTGAGGCTGACGTCCTTCAGCGTACGGGGATGCCCGTCTTCGAGACCGTAGCGGAGCTTGAGGATCTCCCGCTCGCGCTCGTCGAGCTGATCAAGTGCTCGGGCGAGCTGTTCGCGAAGGAACATCCGGAACGTCTCCTTCGTCGGCGACGGGGAGGAGGGATCCTCGATGAAATCGCCGAGGGTGTCTTCGTCCTGCTCTCCGATCGGACGCTCCAGCGACGCCGTGTACTGCGAGACGCTCTCCACCTTCTTGATCTTGTCGATCGACATTCCGGTCAACACGGAGAGATCCTCGAGCGACGGCGCCGAACCACGCTTCTGGATGTACTCGCGCTTCACGCGGTTCAACTCACGAACGGTCTCGATCATGTGGACAGGAACGCGAATCGTCCGCGATTGGTCGGCAATCGCGCGAGTGATCGCCTGACGGATCCACCACGTCGCGTAGGTTGAGAACTTGTAGCCCCGCGTGTAATCGAACTTCTCGACCGCCTTCATTAACCCCATGTTCCCTTCCTGGATCAGATCGAGGAACGACAGACCGCGGTTCATGTACCGTTTGGCGATCGAGACGACGAGACGAAGATTGGAGACGGTGAGACGATCGCGTGCCAACCGGCTGGCGCGGATGACCGCTTCAAGCCCCTCGCGGGATCGCGTCGCCGGGAGTTCGTCGCCGAGCTTCTCCTCGAACGAGGCGGTCACGAGGAGTTCGGCGGCCTCTTTGCCCTTGTCGACCAGATCCCCGAGTGCGACGCGTTCCGTCTCGGTCGGCTTGTCCTTCCTCGATCGCAGTCGTTTCCCCGCCTCTTCGCCCGAAATCGTCGCGAGCTGCAATTCGGCGAAGGACCCGATCTCCATCGCCTTGGCCAGTTCGACTTCTCCCTCCTTCGTCAGCAGAGGGACTTTCCCAATCTCGCGCAAGTACGTCTTGACAGGATCCTCGCGACGCTTCGAAGCCTCGGGATTGATCCAATCCGTCGTCGAGCGATGCCTCCGCGTTACAGTCGTCGCGGGAGGCTCGCTGACTTCATCCGGTTCGGTGTCGTCCTCGATCAGGTCCTCCGGGTCGGCCAGGTCGTCATCGGCGGCGTTGTCCGCGGCTGCCTCTCCGTCGCCCTGGAGATCCTCGGCCGGGACGGACGATGGCTCCTTCACTTCGCCGTCGTCGATCTGCTCCGGCGCAGTCTTCTCATCCTGCTTGTCAAGCTGCTCGTCCGGGTCGCGCTTCTTAACCTTCGTTGCCATGCATCCCCTCTCGCGCGAGCTTCTTCTCCATGAGGAGGTCAACCCTTTTCAGGGTCAACTCATTCTGGCGATCCCGATCCTTGTTCTCTTCGCACGCGGCGATCTCCCTGTCAAGCTCAGAGAGCTTCTTCGCAAACGACGGGAGCTGCACAAGTTTCAGCAGCGCGTCGTCCGTGGCCTTGTCGACGTCGCTGAATCGCACGGCCGCTAGCGCGTAGTGGCTCACTCGCCGCGCCGATTCTTCGTCCATCCCCTCCACCAACTCCGATATGTTAGGGCTTTCCTCGCTTTCCGCCAGGGCCTGCGCGATCGGCCGGTTCGCCTGCGAGAAGTCTTCGGGCGCGAGAACTGCGGAAACGCGCTTCCAATCGATGTCTCCCCTCAGCAGCATGACGAGGAGATCCTCTTCCGGGGTCCACGCATCTTTCGGCACGAACACGGCATCCGCCGCGGGGCGCAGCCGCCGCCCCCGCCTCAGCTCCCGAAGAATCCCTTCACTCGGAAGATCGAGCAGACCGGAGAGCTCCGTCGCGAACGCTTGCCGCAACGGCAAGCTTCGGATGCCGCGTGAGAACTCACGAGCCTCCGCGAGGATTCGCTCCTTCCCTCCGATCGAAGAGGGATCAACCTGCGCGCGGAGCTCCTCGACGTAGAAGCGGTAGAACGGGACCGCCTGATCGAGCGCTTCGTGCAGCGCGTCCGCCCCGTCGCGTCGAACGACGGCGTCTGGATCATCCCCTTCGGCGAGACGCGCCACGCGAACTGCCAGGCCGCTGTTTCCGAGGATCTGCATCCCTCGCAGGGCCGCGGCTCCCCCGGCCGCGTCGCAATCGTAGACGATCACCACTTCGTCGACGAAGCGTCCGAGCAGGTCAGCCTGTCCCTGTGTCAGCGCCGTTCCCATGCTGGCTACGGCGTTCGTCAGCCCCGCACAGTGCAGCGTGAGAACGTCGGTGAATCCCTCGACCAGGACGGCCTTCCTACCTTCGGAGAGCGCGTCTCGGGCCCACGAAAGCCCGTAGAGCGTTCGACCTTTGTCGAACAGCGGCGTCTTCGGCGAATTCAAGTACTTCGGCTCCCCTTCGAACGCTCTCCCTCCAAAGGCGATCGGACGCCCCGACAGGTCGAGAACGGAGAAGATCGTGCGATCTCGAAAGCGGTCGTACGTGCCCTTCTCGCCTTCTACGAGAAGGCCGAGTTCGACAAGCTGGCGTTCCCCGCGTTGCGACGAGAGAGCCCGCTTGAGGTTGTCCCAGCCCGGAAGCGCGCAGCCCAACCCGTACCGCTCCCAGACATCCTCGCCGTAGCCGCGCTCGATGAGATACTCGCGCGCGCGCTTCCCGCCCTTCGTGTTCCGCAGGTTCTCGCCGAAGTGGCGCGCCGCGTCCGCCATCGCCAGCCGCAGTTTCTCCCGATCTCCCTCCTGCTCCTTCGTCTGAAATTCGACCCCGGCCTCCGCCGCCAGCCGTTTCGCCGCATCGATGAAGGAGATCTTCTCGATCTTCATCAGGAACCCGATGACGTCGCCGCCTTCTCCGCAGCCGAAGCAATGCCACAGACCCTTCTCACCGCTGACGACGAACGACGGCGTGTCGTCCTTGTGAAACGGGCACTTGCCCTTGTGGCTCGCCCCCGCTTTCTTCAGTGACACATACCGTGAGATCACCGAGATGATGTCGATCCGTTCCTTGATCACACGGATGTCGGCTCGATCTCTCGGCATCACTCACTCCAATCCCACAAGGAACGGATTGCACCGTCGTTCGAGTTCCAGCGTCGTCGTTTCGCCATGTCCTGGATAGACCGTGTAGTCTCCGGGAAGGCGAACGATCCGTCGAAGCGACGCGATGATCTCCTCGACCGATCCGCCGGGTAGGTCGGTCCGGCCGATCGAACCGGCGAACAAGAGGTCGCCTGCGAACAGCACTCCGTCTCCCACGATGACGATGCTCCCCGGAGAGTGGCCTGGCGTGTGCAGCACGGTCAGTCCGTCGATGACGTGCTCACCCTCTTCGAGCGCGGGGCCTGTCGGGGGATGATCCGGATGGGTCTCCTCGAGGAACGTCAAGTCGGCTGCATGGATCCGAACAGGAACGTCAGGGAACGCCCAGTCGCCGCCGGTGTGGTCGTGGTGGCCGTGCGTATTGATGATCCAGTCGATCCGGCGATTCCCGACCAACGTGCGGAGTGCCGGAGAGTCCTCGGCAGGATCAATCAACAAGGCGCAGCCGCCATGCTCGACGAGATAGCAGTTGGTCGCGAGTGGACCGAGACAGATCGACGCTACTCTCATTCGACCTCCTCGCTCACGCTCGAGCGACGACAAGCACGCTCACCGAAGAGAACCCGGCGCCCTTGAGCGTACGAGCGCACTCCTCTGCAGTCGAGCCCGTCGTGCAGATATCGTCGACCAGAAGGACGCGACCGCCATTTGATGGTACCGCGCGGAAGACGCCCTGCAAGTTCTCCCTCCGCTCTTTCGCCGGAAGCCCGGCCTGCGGTCGCGTCTGCTGCGTCTTGATCAGGGTCCTCTTCATCGGCAACCCAAGCCGCTTCGCCACACCGCGCGCGAGGACTCGAGCCTGGTTGAATCCGCGTGTCCGACGCTCGCGCGCACGCATTGGAACGTAGGTGATGATGTCGATTTCGTTAGCCAGGCGCTCGCGCCGCACAAAAGCCGCCAGCTGAGTGGAAAGCCAACGACCCACGGCGAGTTCACGCTCGAACTTGAGTGCACGAACAAGTCCTCCCCAGGCTTCGTACGATCCGAGCGCGACGATCCGATCGAAGCCGCGGTCCCTCGTTCCGCACGTCACGCAAAGATCGATCGTCGGGTCCTCAACCGCAACGGCGCAGACCGAACAACGCGGTCCCACCGGGTCGGATAGGCGCGATGCGCAAACCTCGCACAGGATCCCGAGCGAGGGCAGACCCCGCGCGCAGGAGACGCACTCCGGCGGGTAGAGAAGCGCAACGAGCCCCTCCGCGAGCTGCGCGACGAAGCGAACCCGCCTACAGAGCCAGGACCAGGCGGAGGAGCTGGTTCGTGTACCCCCACTCGTTGTCATAGAACGCCATGACCTTCAAGAAGCGTCCGTCGACGACGCGCGTTCCCGTCAGATCGACGATGCTCGGACGATCATCTCCGATGATGTCGGTGGAGACGATGGGGTCGTCGCTAACGCCGAGGATGCCCTTCAAATCTCCCTCGGCGTACCGCCGGAACAGCCCGTTGATCTCATCCCTGGTGACATCCTTCGCCAGCTCGACGGTCACGTCGCTGACCGATCCGGTAGGCACCGGCACGCGGAAGGCTATCCCGTCCATCTTCCCTTTCAGAGAGGGGAGGATCGTCGTCGTCGCGTTCGCCGCACCCGTCGTGGTGGGAAGAATGTTGATCGCCGCGGCACGGCTGCGGGTCAGCTTGCTGTGCGGCGCATCGACCAACCGCTGATCCCCCGTATACCCGTGAATCGTCGTGAGCAGTGCGTGCTTGACGCCGATCTCCTTCTCGAGAATGTACATCACCGGAACGAAGGAGTTGGTCGTGCAAGACGCGGCGGAGAGCACCTTCATGCTCGGCTCGATCGCGTCGTGGTTCACTCCGTACACGACTTGGAGGATGCCGTCGCCCTTGGGCGGCGCCGACAGCAGCACCCGCTTGGCTCCCGCCTGAAGATGCAGCTGCGCTTTTTCGGGCGAAAGGAAGACGCCCGTCGACTCGATGACGAAATCGACGCTCATGTCGCCCCACGGAAGCTTCTCCGGCTCTCGGCCGGACAGGAGCGCAACGGAGGTTCCGTCGATCTCAAGGGATCCTTCGACCTCCCGGACCTCATGACCGAAACGGCCGTAGACCGAATCGTAGGTCAGGAGATACCTTGCCGTCTCCGCGGGGATGAACGGATCGTTGATCGCCACAATCTCGATCTCAGGGCGACCGAATGCCGCCCGGAAGAACGCCCTTCCGATCCGCCCGAATCCGTTGATCGCTACTCGCTTCATCTGCCGTCCTCCTTCTCTCTGTCGACCACTTCTTCGATGAAGTACCTGTGAATCCGAAGGTCCTCGGTCAGTTCCGGATGGAAGCTCGCGACCAGCACGTTTCCCTCGCGCGCCATCACGACGAATCCGTCGTGATACGCCATCGGTCTCACTCGCTCACCGAGCCGCGTCACGTACGGCGCACGAATGAAGACCCCCGGTATGTCGTCCCCGATGCCGTCCACCTCGAGGGACGTCTCGAAGCTGTCCACCTGTCGACCGGACGCATTGCGCACCACCGAAATGTCGATGGCGTCGATGCCGGAATGCTCCCGTCCCTCGGCTTCCGTGGCGAGGAGGATCATCCCCGCGCACGTTCCGAACAATGGGAATCCCTCGTTCGCCATGTCTCGGAGCCGCTCGAGGATTCCGTTCTCGGCGAGAAGCGAGATCGTCGTGGACTCCCCGCCGGGAATAATCAGCGCGTCCAGTCCGTCGAGATCGGCGAGCCTCTTGACGACGCGGGCTTCCACGCCGAGGAGACCGAGGCTCCGGACGTGTTCGCGGACCGCCCCTTGCAGGCCGAGGACCCCGACGATCATTGCCCTCGTGTCTGCATCAACTCGTGCTCGGGGATCTCCTCGATCGCAATTCCCGTCATCGCCTCGCCCAGCCCCTCCGAGACTTCGGCGATGACCTTCGGATCCTCGTAGTGCGTCGTTGCCTGAACGATGGCTTTCGCCCTCGCCGCCGGATCGGCCGCCTTGAAGACGCCGCTACCGACAAAGATCCCGTCGCAGCCAAGCTGCATCATCATCGCGGCGTCGGCCGGCGTCGCGATGCCGCCGGCTGCGAAGTTGACCACGGGCAGACGGCCCGCATCCCGAATCGCTTGCAGGATGCCAACCGGGGCACCCAGCTCTTTGCCGAGCGTCGTCAGTTCCGACTCGGGGGCGGAAAGCACGCTTCGAATCTGCTCGTTCATCAGGCGCATGTGGCGCACCGCTTCGACGACGTTCCCTGTTCCAGGCTCGCCTTTCGTGCGAATCATGGCCGCACCTTCGGCGATCCTTCGACACGCCTCGCCCAGATTTCGCGCCCCGCACACGAACGGGACCGTGAACTCCCACTTGTTGATGTGGAAGCGAGGGTCGGCAGGGGTAAGGACTTCCGACTCGTCGATGTAGTCAACCTCGAGTGCTTGAAGGACCTGGGCTTCCACGAAATGGCCGATGCGAGCCTTCGCCATCACTGGAATCGAGACGGCGGCGAGAATCTCCTTCACTCTCGTCGGGTTCGCCATTCGGGCAACGCCGCCCTGCGCACGGATGTCGGCCGGGACTCGCTCAAGCGACATCACGGCGACGGCTCCTGCGGCTTCTGCGATTCGTGCCTGCTCGGCCGTGGTGACGTCCATGATCACGCCACCCTTGAGCATCTCGGCAAGCCCGCTCTTCACTCGGTACGTACCCTTCTCGACCATCGCTTTCACCCCCTGAGGCATGCGATAGCGGAGTCGATTATACGCCTCGGCTTGGGCCCGCGAAAGGCGAGAATCGCCCCGCGTTGTCTGCACAACGGCATCCGGAACCCAAGACGCCCACGGCCGGGTTACGCGCCGGCCCAGTTGAGCTTCTCGTTCAGAACACCGAAGAACGGCTGGGCGTCGCTCAGACGGACGAGCCGGGTTGGGTATTCGAACCGCCGGACCACGACTTCGGCCCCCGACGCAAGCTGTCCGACCGAGTCCCCGTCGGCGATCAGCTGAGCTTTCGTTCGTGCGACGATGCGAAGGATCTCTTCCGGAGGGAACACGATCGGTCGGAGCCCGAGCCGGTGCGCGGCGTGCGGCGTGACCAGGATGCAGGCAGCCGGAGGAACGATCACCGGACCTCCCGCCGAAAGGCTGTAGGCCGTCGACCCTGTCGCCGTGGCAACGATGAGCCCGTCTCCTGGGTACTCGGCAGCCTGGCCGTCGCCCCAAGAAAGAACCAGATCGCAGAAGCGCGAAGAGGCGACGTCGGTGACCACGAGGTCGTTGAGGACGGACCCCTCGATTCCGTCCGCTTCGTATTCGATGCGCATCCGCTCCTCGATCGAGAACTCATCGGCAAGGACGTGCTCGAGCGCGTGCGTAAGCTCCGGCAGAGGAGCCTGCGTGAGAAACCCCAGACTTCCTACATTGACTCCGAGAATCGGAATCGCCGATTCTTCGAACAGCGACGCCGCTCGAAGGACCGTCCCGTCCCCGCCGAGCGTGAGCACTATCGCCCCTTCGGCATCCTTCGGCGGGGCGTCATCGACCAGCATCGCCTCGATCCGCCGCTCTTGGCACCAGACCTTCAGATCGGCAAGCGCCCGCAAAGCGTCAGGCTTCGTCGTGTTCGCAACGATGTAGATCCGCGCTAGATCCATGACGCGATGGTAGCTTGGGAGGAAATCCTCATCAAGACGAACGTCTCCCCGTGTACCGCCAGCGGCAGACAAGCCGCTCGATCAAGTCGATCGCGACGTAGAGGATCAGGCCGAGGAGGGCCATCGCAAGGATTCCGGCAAACGCCTGCACCGCACTGTAGGAGTTCGCTCGAATGAACGCGCCGAGACCGCCTCGCATCGGATCGACCGAGCCGAAAGTCTCCGCGATGTACAGGAAGGCCATGCCGAGCCCGATCGAGACCCGCAGGCTCGTCAGAATCGAGGGAAGCGTCGCCGGCAGGATCACGTGCCGATAGACCTGCCAGCGGGAGGCTCCGGCCGAAAGAACGCTCGTGACGTGCGTTCTCTCGATGGACTTTGCCGCGCCCCGAGCCGAGATGAGGATCTGGAAGAAGAGCGCCAGCGCGACGATGGCCACCTTGACCGGATTGCCAATCCCGAAGATAAGAAACAGGAGCAGGATGAAGGCGACCTGCGGAATCGGATAGACAATGTAAATCATCGGCGAGATGAGTTCATCGAGCCACCGCTCGCGCCCGATGAGGAGACCGAGCGGATAGCCGAACGAGAAGGCAATGAGAATCGCGAGCAGGAGTCGCCAAGCGCTGATCAGGAAGTTCGGGAACCAAAGGTGAGCCAACCGCGCCACTTCCGAGATCGCGCGCACCGGGTTCGGAAGAAACTCCCGTCCTCCCTTCCAGCCCTTGATCACAACGCTCGCCGCCCACCAGAGGCCGAGCAGGATGATCACGCTCAGCACGTACATCGCGGCGTACCGCACCGGGCCACGACGCAGTCTCTCCGGCAGCCGGAAGCGAAATCGAGAGGAACGGTCCGTCATGGTTGATCCTCCAGCGCCTCGCGCAGTCGACGAACCGTCTCGCGGAACGCGTCGCTCTCCCGATAGTCGAGGCCGCCGACCGCGTCGTTCGAAACCATCGCCTTGATTCGCGCCGGCCGTTCCGTGAGGACGACGATTCGCTGTCCCAGGAAGGCCGCCTCCTCGATGTCGTGTGTCACCAGGATCAGCGAGAAGCGATGGCGGTTCCAGAGACGCAAGAAGAGGTCCTGAATCCGCTCCTTCGTCAGCGTATCGAGGGAGGCGAGCGGTTCGTCCATCAGCATGACGTTCGGCGCGGTGGAGAGGGCGCGCGCCACGCCAACCCGTCGTTTCATTCCTTCGGAGAGCTCGGCAGGGTAGCGATCTCTCACTTCGGACAGCCCGAGCTCCTGCAGCACATCGGCCGCGCTCTTCGCCGGGAACTCTCTTCGGAGCTTCAGGCTCAGGTTCGCGTTCTGCCAGACCGTCTTCCACGGCAGAAGACCGGCGTCCTGCAGAATGAGGGCGATCTCGCGGCGCGTTCCTCGGATCGGTTCGTCGCCGATGCGGATCTCACCTTCTGTCGCACGATGAAGCCCGGCGATGGCGAACAGGAGGGATGTCTTGCCACATCCGGAGGGCCCGATCAGGGCGAGGCTCTCTCCCTCGGCGATCTCGAGACTGACTCCGTCGACCGCCCGCGTCGCACGCGGACCACGCCCATATTCGACGACGACGCGTTCGAGGCCGATCATGGAACGAATGCGCAGCTGACGACCATCTCGTACTCCGGCCGGATATACGCGTAGCCCTTCTCCAGTGCCCACGCGACAACGCTGTCGAACTGCTCCTGATCGAAAGTCACGGGGAGATCGAAGGCCGGGATCGACAGCGCATCGAGAACGTCCTCGCCGATCAGTGCCCGATCCGCCCCCTGGAAGAAGAGCGGAAGGACGACGCCGAGGCCGGTCTCGACGATCTCGTCACGCGACATCCCATTCAGACGCTCGATCGCCTCGACATAGGCCGCGTAGAACGCGTCGACCGCCTCCGGGTGCGCTTCGACGTAGTCAGATCGGAAGACGAGTAGGTGCGGCAGCCGGTCAAACTCGGCGAAATCGTCCAGTATGACGACCTGCACGAGGGGATTCTCGATCCCCGCTGGCTTGTAGGCCCCAATGTAGGAGATGTAGGGCTCGGGGAGGACGACGGCCGGCATCATCCCGGCTCCAAACCAGGTCGCCAGGAAAAGGACGTCCGTCATGTACAAGTACCGAGGCGCCTTGACCCCATCGTCGAGGGCCGTCTCGAACAGGCGATCGAGCAGGTACTCGTGATCGCTGCGAAAGACGGTCCCAACGGTGTTTCCGGACGCCACGAGGTCATCGATCGTCTCCATGCGGAAGATCCCTGCGGAGACGAGGGCAACCTGCTGGCTCGTCGTCTGCGGTTGGATGTACGCGGCGCTCGTCGCCAGCAACCCCTGACCGCCGTCGATGTCGACGAGGAATTGCGTGATGTCTTCGATCACGAGATCGAGGCTTCCACTGGCAAGGGCCGCGCTCCGAACCTCGTTGTCCGTCATCCCGATGATCTCGACGTCGACGCCGTGAGCGTCGAACAGCCCCCATTCCTCAGCAAACGCAATCGGAAGAGACGCCAGGACCGGCGGCAGGCTCACGCGAAGGCGTCCGGCGCTTTGGCCAAGACAGATCAGTGGAAATGCTAGGGCCAGACACAAGAAAAGCCCCCTTCGGACACGAGTCATCGCCGCCCCCTCATCTGTTCCTAGAGATTCGAAGCGGATTATACCGAGCGCCCTCGGATCGACCAATCCGAACCCGGTCGCCAGGAGCTTCAGGCCACGCCTACCTGAGCGCGGTTTCTCCTTTCCGACTCCAGGAAGATCGGATACCATCACCGTTCCATGGATCGGCTTCGGACGTGGCTTTGGCGCTATCGTGGCAGAATCCTCGCCGGTTTCGTCGCCCTGATGGCCGTCAACGGGGCCGCCATCCTCGTTCCGCTCGTAATTCGCAACGTGATCGACCAGCTCACTCGCGGGGAGGGCGCGCTCCTGCGCAGCGGGTTGATGATCGCGGGCCTCGCGGTCGTCGTGATGGCCTTCCGTTTCCTGTGGCGCTACTTCTTTATCGGAACCGCGCGGCGGATCGAACGAGACCTGCGCGCGAAGCTGTTTGCCCACCTCCTGACGCTCCCGGCGTCGTTCTACAACGAGACAAAGACGGGCGACCTGATGGCTCACGCGACGAACGACATCGAAGCCGTCTCGATGGCCGCCGGCTTCGGCGTCCTCACGATTGCCGATCCGCTATTCATGATCCCGATCTCGGTCGCGATCATGTTGACCATTGAGCCCCGACTGACGCTGTTTGCTCTCCTGCCTCTGCCGATCCTGACCGTGTTTATGCTCTTCTTCGGCCGGATTATCCATCGACGATTCGAGCGCGTTCAGGCCACCTTCTCCGCGATCATGGAGAAGGTTCGGGAGAACGTCGCCGGGATTCGGGTCCTGAAGTCGTTCGTGCAGGAACCGGGGACCGAGCGCGACTTCGCGATCACGAACCAGGAGCTCGTCGAGAAGAACATGGCCCTGGTCCGCGTCTGGGGCCTGTTCCATCCGCTGATCGAACTCCTCTCCGGTGCGTCTCTGGCGATCATCCTCTGGATCGGCGGCGCGCAGGTCATTCGCGCGTCGATCTCGCTCGGCGACTTCGTCGCGTTCACGCAGTACCTGATGATGCTTATCTGGCCGATGATCGCGATTGGGTGGGGCGTGAACCTGCTGCAACGTGGCACCGCCTCTCTCGGACGGATCAACAAGCTGCTGGCCGTCGTGCCCGACATCGTCGATCCGCCCACGCCTCGCTCGGTGACCGAGACGCGGATCGAGATGCGGAACCTCACGTTCGCCTACCCTTCGGACGACGGCCCACTAGCCGACCCGGCCCTCTGCGACATCAACCTCGAAATCGAGCAGGGAACGACGCTCGGCATCGTCGGTCGTACGGGCTCAGGCAAGAGCACGCTCGCCCACCTGATCCTGCGCGTCTTTGATCCGCCGCCGGGCACGATCCGGATCGGAGGCATCGACGTCCGAGACATCTCTCTCGGGGAGCTGCGCGGCCTCGTCGGCTTCGTCCCCCAGGACCCGTTCCTCTTCTCGGCCACGATCTCCGAGAACATCGCGTTCGGCGTCCCCGACGCAACCGAGGCGGACGTCGAGCGGGCGGCGACGCTGGCCGGGATCCACGAGGAGATCGCCGAGTTCCCGGATGGGTACGAGACGATCGTCGGCGAGCGCGGTATCTCTCTCTCCGGCGGCCAGAAGCAGCGGGTCGCCATAGCTCGCGCGCTCCTTCTCGACCCGGACGTCGTCCTGTTCGATGACCCCCTGTCGGCCGTCGACGCCGAGCGGGAGGAGTTCATCCTCGGCAACCTGCGCGAGTTCTTCCGTGAACGGACGAGCATTCTGATCGCCCACCGAATCTCGGCTGTAATGAACGCCGACCGAATCATCGTCCTCGACGGGGGGCGCATCGTGGAGGCGGGAACGCACGACGATCTCACCGCGCGCGACGGGATCTACCAGCGGATCTGGAGGCTCCAACAGGCGGAAAGGCAGGCGGGAGCATGAGCGAGTACTTCCACGAGGACGAGATCCTCGGGCGCGCCTTTGACGCCCGCCTGATGCGCCGGCTCATTCGGTTCCTGAAACCGTACAAGGGGCTCTTCGCCGTGACCGTGATCCTGACGATGGTGATCGCCGGGATCCAGCTCGTCATGCCTTTCCTGACGAAGATCGCGATCGACAACTTCATGAGCCTCCCGCACGCCGTGGTCCAGTTCGCCGCGCCGCCGGCGTACGGAAGCCCGATCGACCTCGGCGACGGCCGGTTCCTGATCGAAGTGCTGGCCGTTCCGCCCGAGATCCGCAGGGAATGGGAGGAGGACGGAACACTCGACGAATCACGGTACCTGTTCGTCGAAAACGCAGGCTCGAGTGCCAAGATCGCAGCCCGCTATCCGGACGTCTTCACCGAGACCTCAGCTGGTTTCCTCGCCGTCGAGGCCGACCTATCGAAGGTCCCGGCCCGCGACATCGAGCGACTCCGAGGCGGTGCGATCGCAGGCATTCTGCGGCTTGCGTCCCTGTTCGCGATTGCACTCCTTGCGCGGTTCCTGTTCGGCGTCGTCCAGGTCTACATGCTGCAATACACGGGCCAGCGCGTGATGTTCGACATGCGCCACGAGATCTTCCGGCACGTTCTGCGGCTCCCGCTACGCTTCTTCGACCACACCCCAGTCGGACGCCTCGTCACTCGAGCGACCAACGACGTCGCCGCGATCAACGAGATGTTCACGTCGATGCTCGTGAACCTCTTCCGGGATGTGTTCGTCGTCCTCGGCATCCTGATCGTCATGTTCGGGCTCGAGTGGCGGCTCGCCCTCGTGATTCTCGCGCTGTTCCCGTTCATCGTCTTCGCCGCCTGGAAGTTCCGAAACCGCGTCCGCGTCGCATACCGCGAAGTGCGGAAGCAGATCGCGCGGCTGAACGCCTACCTGCAGGAGTCGATATCCGGGATGCGCATCATCCAAGTTTTCGTGCAGGAGCGGAAGGCGAACGAGCGCTTCGCCGAGATCAACCAGCTCAAGTACACGGCCGACATGCGGCGGCTCCTGACGTTTGCCGTCTTCCGCCCGCTAATGAGCTTCTTGAGCTCGTTCGCGGTCGCCCTCGTCATCTGGTACGGCGGCCTGAACGTGCTGCGCGGAAGCCTCTCCCTCGGCGCACTGACCGCGTTCATTCAGTATGTGCGGATGCTGTTCGAGCCGGTTTTGGGGCTCTCCGAGGGATACAACGTCCTCCAGGGAGCGATGGCCTCCTCCGAGCGCATCTTCCGTCTCCTCGACGAGCCCGAAGAGGATCGCGGGGGTGGACGATCGATCGAAGGCCTCACAGGCCGAATCGAGTTCCGCGACGTCTGGTTCGCGTACAACGAAGAAGACTGGGTTCTCAAGGGTGTCTCGTTCTCCGCGGCACCGGGGGAGCGTGTCGCGATCGTCGGGCCGACGGGGTCGGGGAAGACGACGATCATCCGGATCCTCCTGCGGATGTACCCGATTCAGAAGGGCCAGATCCTCCTCGACGGCGTGCCGATCGACGAACTCGATCTCTCGTACCTGCGTTCGCAGATGGCCGTCGTGCTGCAGGACGTCTTCCTCTTCTCCGGGGATGTGATGGACAACATCAAGCTCCGGTCCGACGTCACCGAGGAGCGCGCCATCGAAGCGGCTCGGTTCGTGAGCGCCGACTTTGTCGAGGCCCTCCCCAACGGCTACAAGACCGAGGTCAAGGAACGTGGAGTCACGCTCTCCGTCGGCGAGCGTCAGCTCCTGTCATTCGCGCGAGCGGTGGCGTTCGATCCCAAGATCCTCGTCCTCGACGAGGCGACAGCCAGCATCGACTCACACACCGAGCACCTGATCCAACAGTCGCTCCACCGGATCATGCAGGGACGCACGTCCCTCGTCATCGCGCATCGCCTTTCGACGATCCGAGAAGCGGACAAGATCATCGTCATCCACAAGGGCTGCCTGGTCGAACAGGGAACGCACCAGGCTCTCCTTGCCTCGGGCGGCCTCTACGCCGCGCTGCACAACCTCCAGTTCGCCGAGGGCGGCGAAGAGAAGGACGTCGCGTGATCGGCCATCGCGCGACGTTCGATAGGCACCGAGCCGCGGGCTGGTCTGCGGGACTCCCTTGTCGCATACTTAAAGACATACGATGAGCAACGAGCGACGGAACCCCGCGCGCATCAGCAGCGACCGCTATCGCGACCTGTTCGAGCACGTGCCGATCGGCCTGTATCGGTCCACCCCTAGCGGAGAGATCGTTGACGTCAATCCCGCGCTCGTGCGGATGCTCGGCTATCCGGACAAGGAGACCTTGCTCGCGGAGACGGCCGGCACGATGTACGGGCGACCTGAAGATCGAGATCGCTGGCTGGCCGAGCTTGAGCAGAACGGAACGGTCGCCGGCTTCGAAGCGCAGTGGCGGCGCCGAGACGGCTCCGTCATCCGGGTGGAAGAGAACTCGCATGCCGTACGAGGAGCGGACGGGACGACCCTGCACTACGAAGGAAGCGCAGAAGACATCACCGAGCGAAGAATGATCGAGGCGCGACTCGCCGAGGAGAAAACACGCTTCGAGCAGCTGTTCGCCGCGGCCCCCGAGGCGATCGTCCTCTGCGACAACGACGGGAAGATCCTGCGGATGAACACGGAGTTCACACAGCTTTTCGGCTACACCGAGGCGGAGGCGCTGGGTCGCGACATCGACGGGCTCGTCGCCGAGGGTCTGAATGGCCTTCACGAGGAAGCCAGCGGCGTCACGGAGAGCATCGCAAGAGGAGAGACGGCGTTCATCGAGAGCCAGCGCCGACACAAGGACGGCCGTCTGATCGACATCTCGATTCTCGGCAAGCCGATTCTCGTCGACGGGGAGAAGGTCGCCCTCTACGCGATCTATCGCGACATCACCGCGCGCGTGGCAATGGAGCGGAAGCTCGCGCAGGAGAAGGCGCGCTTCGAGCTGCTGTTCGCCGCCGCTCCCGAGGCGATCGTCCTGTGTGCCAACGACGGAGCGATCCTCCGAATGAATGCCGAATTCTCAAACCTGTTCGGATACACGGAGGACGATGCGCTCGGCCGCGACGTCGATCAACTCGTCGCCCCGGACGTTGAGAGCCTGCAGGACGAGGCGAAGGGGATCACGCAACAGATTGCCGACGGCCAGTCCTCGTTCGTCGAGACGCAGCGACGACGCAAGGATGGAATCCTGGTCCACGTATCGATTCTGGGCAAACCAATCATGATCGACGGAGACCAGATCGCCGTCTACGGAATCTACCGCGACATCTCGGCCAGGGTGGCGGCTGAAGCGGCGCTGGCCGCAACCCGCAAGAAGGTCGAACGTCTCCACGACGCGGCCGACGCCCTTGGAGAGGCCGAGGACGAGGAAGACGTCTACCGGATCACCGTGGAGGCGGCCGAGCTGGTTCTCGGCTTCTCGCACGGAGCCCTGTACGCCGCGGAAGACGGCGACTTCACGTGTCGAGCCGTCTCCTCGAGGATCGTGGTGGAAGAGCCGGAAAGAATGAAGATCGATCCGGTAGGGATCGCCGTGCAATCGCTCGAATCAGGACAACCGATCATCGTCGACGACCCCGAGCCCAAGAACCTTCCGCGCGGGATGCCGCCGACGTCGCGGTCGTTGATTTGCGCGCCGATCAGAGAACTAGGGATCTTCCTGGCCGCTTCGCCTGATGTCGGCACGTTCGGCGAGGAGGACGGCCGCCTGCTGGCGATCCTCCTCGGTCACACCGCCGTCGGCGTGGCTCGCCTTCGCCTTCAGAGTCAACTCATCAAGCAGGCGCGACACGACGCACTGACCGGCGTCTTCAACCGGCACTACTTCAACGAACTGATCGCGCAAGAGGTCCTGCGAGCATCGCGCTACGACCACCCGATCGGTCTGCTGATGATCGACGTCGACCGTTTCAAGGAGATCAACGACCGCTACGGCCACCAGACCGGGGACACGGTCCTTCAGGAGATCGCGTCCGTTCTGCGGGAGACCGTCCGCGAAACCGACATGATCGTCCGCTACGGCGGGGATGAGTTCTTGGTCGTCTTGACCGAGACCGGCGAAAAAGCGGAAGAGGTCGCGGTCCGCATACGGGAAGCGGTTCGCGGGAACGAGAAGCTCCGCCAGATCAGCGGATTCAACGTCTCCGTCTCCGTCGGGAGCATCTTCTGGAATCCAGGCGCCGACCACCCGATCGAAGAGGCCCTCGCGGAAGCCGACGCGCGGATGTACGAAGACAAGAACAAGCGGTAGACTGGAAGCGTCCGATCCGTCCGTGAGCCTGACTGACCGTTCCCCTAGGCAGGAATACTAGAAGTCACGATACCCATGGACGAGCATCGAGCGGACGAACATCGAGGGAACTCTGACAGCCGGCCGAGTCTGTACGAGGAACTCTTCGAACAAAGCGTCGACGGAATCCTCCTCATCGAGAACGACCGGATCCTTCACGCGAATCGCGCCCTTTGCGGGCAGCTCGGATACGTGCTCGATGGGCTGATCGGCTCAAACCCCATCGATCTGATCCATCCCGCGGATCGCCCCGAAGCGCAAACCAGGCTGCGGGCCCTCGGCAGGGGCGAGGCGGTGAAGAACCCGCAGCTGTACCGAACGCTGCATCGGGATGGCAGCGCGCTGTGGATGGAAGCGACGAGCCGACGGATCACGTGGGAGGGTCGGCAGGTCGTTCAAACGATCGTCTGCGACATCAGCACCCGCCACCAATTCGAGGGCGCGCTCCGCGAGAGCGAGACGCGGTATCGGGATCTGTTCGACAGCGTTCCCGTCGGCCTGTACCGCACGACCCCCGAAGGGCAGATCGTTGACGCCAACCCTGCTCTGGTCGAGATGCTCGGCTACCCCGACCGAGAAACTCTGATGCCGATTCCCGCGCGGGACGTCTACGTCAGCAATCAGGTCCGAGACGAGCTGGCGGAACGCGTTCAGCGCGAGGAGGTCATCGAGAGTTTCGAGTCGCAATGGCGCAAGCACGACGGCACAATCCTGTGGGTCGAAGAGACGTTCCGCGTGGTGCGCGATCGAAACGGGAAGATCCTGTTCTTCGAAGGGACCGCCGACGATATTTCGAGACGAAAGGCGATGGCCGGCGCCCTCGAGCGGGAGAAGGCCCTGTTCGAGCAACTCTTCTCGGGGTCGCCCGAAGCGGTTGTCCTCTGCGACAACGACGGAGTGATCCTCCGCATCAACGAAACCTTCAGCCGGCTGTTCGGCTACGCGGAGGCGGAGGTGCTCGGGGAGAGCATCGATCGCCTGCTGACGTTCTCCGAGGATCTCAACCAGCAGGCAACATCCATCACGAAGCGCGTCAGGCAAGGAGAGCCGGCCGCGGCGGAGACGACTCGGCGGCGGAAGGACGGCCGGATCGTCCACGTCTCCGTTCTTGGCCAGCCGATCCTCTTGGACGGCCGCCAGGTCGGCGTTTACGGAATCTATCGAGACATCAGTGCCCGGAAGGCCGCCGAGAACGCGCTCCATGAAGCCCACGCGAAGGTCGAGCGGCTCCATGAGGCCGCGATTCTCTTGGAGCACGCAGAGACGCTGGCGGGCGTGTATCGGAACACGATCGATGCTGCGGAGCGGATCCTCGGGTACTCGCGGTGTGCACTCGACGTCGTCGTCGACGGGCATCTGCTCACGGTGGCGACATCTTCGGAGACGCCCAAGGACCGGTTTCGTAGAGCGCTGGTCGAGGAGGCCGGCGTCGCAGGCAGGGTATTCGCCTCCGCTGAGACCGTGATCCTCGACGACCCCGACCCGTCCGAGCTGGCCGAAGCGAGTGCGGCAGCCATCCGATCCTTGATCACGACGCCTCTTCACGACATCGGCGTCTTCCAGGCCGCCTCGGACAAGAAAGGCGCGTTCTCCTCAGCCAATGTGCGATTGCTCGAGATCCTGCTGCGCCACACGTCGGCGGCGATCGAGCGTCTCCGCCTTGAATCCGAGCTGAAGGAGCAGGCAACGCACGACCCGTTGACCGGCGTCTTCAATCGGCGGTACTTCAACGAAGTGATCGAGCAAGAGACCCTGCGAGCCAAGCGGTACGAGCACCAGATCGGCCTGCTGATGATCGACGTCAATCGGTTCAAGGAGATCAACGACCAGCGCGGCCACCATGTCGGAGACGACGTACTGCAAGCGATCGCGGGCGTCCTCCAGCAAACCGTGCGCGAGACCGACCTCGTCGTTCGGTACGGAGGCGACGAGTTCCTCGTCGTCCTCACCGAGACCGGAACCGACGCCGAGCAGGTCGCCGATCGGATCCGTGACTCGGTCATGCGGAACGAGAGGCTCCAACGCCTTGCGGGCTCACAGGTCACCGTCTCCGTGGGCACCATCGCCTGGAACCCTGAGTCGGACACGCCGATCGCACGCGTCCTCGCGCTTGCCGACGAACGAATGTACGAGGAGAAGCGAAAACGGTAGGCGCGACCACCGAAGAGAAGACGGCCGCCCGATGACGGACGGCCGTCCTGTCGACTTCGATTCCCTCTGCTCGGCTACGGGTTCACCGCGCGCGCCGCGTTCACGCGCCCGTGACCGTAGTACACATCCTGCCCTGGCTTCCCGAGATCGTCTGACGACTGCCGAAGGTCGCGCAGCACGTGCTGCGGTTTCATGTCGCCGCCGTTCTTCCCAATGATCAGTGCCGCGACACCAGCGACGTGGGGCGCGGACATGCTCGTACCATCGGCCCAAGCCCACCCCCCGGGGTAGCTACTCAGGATCATGTCGTAATGCCACCCGGGCTCCGGCCACAAGACATCGTTCCCGCCCGGAGCGGCGAAGTCGATCTGCGGTCCGTAGTTGCTGTATATCGCCAACACATCGAGGTCTGTGCTCGGATCGAAGATCCACCCGATGGGTCCGGTCGCAGAGATGCAGACCGCGTTGCCGACATCCGATGGAACGTGAAGCAAGCCGCCATCTCCCTGGCCGTCGAGGGCGTCGTTCCCCGCGGAACAGACAACGAAGACACCTTGCCGGTCGGCGTAGTTCACGGTCTTCCTCACGAGATTGATGAACGCATTGGTCTCGTTAGCGGGGAGCTCTGAGTGAGCGACGTATCCGCCGAGGCTCATGTTGATCACGTCCGCTCCCACATCGACCGCGTGGAGGATACCAGCCAACGTCCAACTGAAGAAACCCTCAAGTGCGCCCGTATCAGGATTGATCCCGAACACCTTGACCGAGATGATCTCGGCGTCTGGGGCAACGCCCGTCACGCCAATCCCGTTGTCATCGGCCGCTACGATTCCCGCCACATGAGTTGCATGCCAGTGCACGGGGATCAGACTGGGGTCATAGGGAACCATGGACGCGCTGCTCGCGAGGTCAACGTTGGCCGCGAGGTCCGGGTGCGTGTAGTCAACGCCTGTGTCGAGAACCGCCACACGGGCGCCGCTTCCCTTGTATCCGGCATCCCATGCACCAGGTGCATCGATGGCCAGCATGCCCCACTGGTAGCCGAAGTACGGCTCGCTCTCCGGTCCAGCTTCGGGTTCCACCTCCTCAAGCCGTGGTACTGCGAACTCAAACGCCAGATCCGGGAGGACCTCGACGACTCCGGGGAGCCCGGCCGCAAGGTCCGCGAAGTCTTCTCTGGATGAGGAAACCACAGCTACGTCGATCTGCTCAAGAACGCCAGTGACCTTCCCGCCGAGAGCTGCGATGTCAACGTCGAGATGCTTCGGGAGCTTGTTGAACTCAACAATGTACGCTCTTTCCGGCAGTAGCGACTGCGGATCCAGCCTCTCAACGCCGAACCACGTGCACCCCGCAATCAGCAGGCCCAACACCACCAAACATCCGATGCCAGCAACCAGTCTCCTTTTCATACCTCCTCCTTCGTCCCTTGTCCGAACCCTCCATGAAAAGGATGGGTTATACATGTATCGGAATATAGAGCGAGATGGATGGTGAAGCAAATCGGCGAAACGGAAGGCCCCGGATCACGACGACCGCGTCAAGATCCGAGAAGAACGCTCTCCTGCCTCACGAAACGACCCGCGATGCCAAGTGAACACTTCGCACCCCTCGATCGTCGTATACAGTAGAAGGCGCCAGATCATCGCCAACAACAACGCGAGCAGGAGCGCCTTCATGACGGAAGACGAAGGTTGGAGGTCGGGAGTGCCGAACGGCGAAGAGAACGCCGCGGGGCTGGTCGCCGATCTTTATACCACGGAAAGGGAGACGCTGTTGCGATACGCGGGAAGCCTGACACACGACCGGAGCCGGGCCGAGGATCTCATTCAAGACGCCTTCGTGCGTGCGATGTCCCATCTCGGCCTCCTCTGCGACCTAACGCGGGGCCAGCGCAGGGCCTGGCTGTATCGCGTGATCAAGAATCGGTACATCGACCAGACCCGCCGCGCCAGGCGATGGAATCCCGTTCAGGCAGAGCTCGAACGAACGGCGAGCGAGGCGAGCGACCCCGTTCTGGCCGACGTCAGGCTGTGGGAACTCCTCGACTCGGTTCCTCGAAGCTATCGCGAGATCCTGCACGATCGGTTCGTGCTTGGGCTGAACAGCACCGAGATCGGCGAACGCCGCGGAATCCCTGCGGCAACGGCCCGATCGCGCCTCCGATTGGCAGCGACGTGGATGCGAACGCATCGAGAGCGTCTGCTCGGGAAGGAGTGATCATGGGACCCTATCCATGGACCGTTCCACCGACCGATCCGTACGCCGGCTCACGGCGCCGGGTCGACCGCTGGGCGAATCCTCATCTCAGAGGTCGGCAACTCAACCCATCGGGGTGCAGGCCGAGACAGACGGGCCTGGGATTGCAGCGAGAAGCGAATGGGGAAGACCTGCTCATCGAAAGGAGAGAAGCGTGGAACGTGGGAAAGTAATCGGGAACGTCAACATCCTCGATCTGCGAAACGCGACCGAGGAGTCGGTGAAAGAGTATGAGTCGATCGGGAATGTCAACATGGCCATCTACACGCCCGAGACGGCTCACCTCTTGCACAAGCTCACGCTCGGCAACATCAACACCACCGCGGAGGTCCCCTCGGACGTGCGCGTAGAGCTCATCATGGGCCCTCTCGACATCGGCACCGATCACTTCGCCAACGTCGCGGAGCCGATCGGGTTCCTGGTGATGGGGCCGGTGACGATCGCCCCCGACGTCCCGCCGGAGGCACTCGAGCGTGGCCTCGCTGTCGCGATGGTGATGGGGCCGGTGACTGTTCCCGAGCCGTTGGCCGGCATCTTCCAGTCGAAGGCCCGGCTCGTGATGGGCCCTGTCACGTCGTATCCGGTCCTCGAGAAGATGCACAGGGGAAGGCTCACGCTCGACCGGGCATACCTCGACGCGCTGGACCCTGCCACGGAACTCTCCGTCGTGGGCTCCGTAGTCGCTCCCGAGGGGATCCCCGAAGGACTGATCCGAAAGAAACTCGCGAAACTCCACGTCACCGGTCGAACGACATGCTATGAGCCAAGCGCGGCCGAGCTGCGCGCGGCCCTCACGGGGACATCCGGGAACGTGCGCGTCATTCCACCGGGGTTCAAGGTGATCGACAAGGAGGTCAGGCTCACAAGGGACTTGCTGACATCGATCTCCGACCGGAAGCTCTACTTCACCCAATCCGTCGTGATCGAAGGCGATGTCGACGAGGGGCTCTTCTCCAAGAAGATCGAGGGGCTCGTTTGCGAGCAGACGATCCTCTGCCCGCGGCCGCTGCAGACAGTCCTTGCGAAGGTCTGTGATCTCATCGACACGAACACGCTCTTCTACGAGGAAGAACTCTGGCTCATCGACGGCGAGACCGAACTCCATCCGGAGCGGTTCGAGTACCTCGATGGGAAGGCAACGCTGGTCGTGACCGGCGCCCTGAACGTCAGCCCGGACGTCGCGCCCGCCCTCCTCGCGGCGCGGCTGGCCAAGGTTCACCTGCTGGGTGTGATCGAGTGCTCGCCCGAGCAGCAAGCGGCCATGGAATCTCGAATCGGCACCTCGGAAGGCGTCTTCGAACGTTCCGGCAGCGAGGAGAAGGGGCAAACCGACAGAGGGATACAGAACGCCAACTACTTGGCGCTTTGATCTCTCGGGCTCAGGCGCGTAGCGTCGCCATGGCCGAGACGAGGCTCGCTGCCAGCGCGGGCCTCTGCTCGGCTCAACTTCTCGCGGGACCACGCAGGCGGGTCCGCCCACGAAGCTGCGCGAGAACCATCCCCGCCAGCATCAGAGCGCATCCGATCAACATCACACCCGTGACCCGTTCGCCGAGAATCGCCCACCCCCCGAGGACGGCGAAGACCGCCTCCAGACTGACGAGGATCCCTGCACGGGATGGGTCAACCTCCCGCTGGCCGACAATCTGTAGCGTATAGGCGATTCCGACCGACACGATCCCGGCGAACAGAACGGCGGGGACCACGGCACGCAGGCCGACAAGCGTAATCGTCTCGGTCGCGAGGGCGGCCGCCAAGCTCAGGAGTCCACAGACCGCGGTCTGAATCACCGCGATCCGGAGCGGATCGATCCGACGCACCAGCCACCCGACGAACTGCACGTGAACAGCCCAGCCAACTGCGCCGGCCAGGATCAGGCCGTCGCCGAGGCCGACGCGTCCGACCTCGAGCCCGGTGAGAAGATAGAGCCCCCCGACAGCGGCGGCCGCGCCAACCCAGACGGTCCGCCGAACTCGCTGTCCGAGGAAGAGGCCGAGGATCGGCACGATGAGAACGTAGAGGCCGGTGATGAACCCGGCCTTGCCCGCCGTCGTGTACAGGAGCCCCCACTGCTGAAGCGTCGCGGCACCGAAGAGAACAACACCGACCAGGGGCAACGCGACCCACGTCGAACGGTCGGCGGCGTGCCGTGCGCTGCCGTTCCGGCGCGCGCGGCGGCGCCTGAACAGCAGGAACGGCAGAAGAGACAGACTGCCGAGCAGGAAGCGCAACGCGTTGAAAGCAAACGGACCGACGTGCTCCATCCCGGCACGCTGGGCGACGAAGGCGAAGCCCCAAATCACTGCTGCAAGCAACAGTAGCAGGCTGTGGTGAAGGCTCTTCCGATCTTCACGCATGCGCGGATTCTACCTATCCAGGCGGGTCAGGCGCATCGCTTCAGAGATCGGCCGCGTGATTCATCTACGAATGGTCCGCACGCCTCATAGATCCGAAGACCTTTTGACCACTGCATGGCCTGCGCCGAAAGCCACCATGCGGAAGCCATCACGCGCCCATGCTGCAAGTAGAGCAAGCGGCCCCGTCACGGAGTGGGACCAAGTGCCTTCTGCAACCCGTTCTCATGCCCCTCTGACGTACCTATACTGCGGCATCTCTCCGGCCTGAGAGGTGGCAAAGGTGAGTTCCATGGCAGGCAAGAAGAAACCGGCAAAGAAGAAGGTCGCGGCAAAACCGAAGAAGAAGTAGCTACTCGATCGGATCGGTGTACGAAGACCTCCAGAACGCCAGAAGGGAAGGAACGAAATGCCGAAGGCAGCTTGTCCGGTGTGCGGCAAGAACGTGACGGTTCATGAGGACGAGGCACTCCTCTACGAGCGCGTCTCCTGTCCCCACTGTGACGCCACACTCGAGGTCGTCGATGAAGAGCCCCTGATGCTGGACGAAGTGATGGACGACTAGCAGGAGGGTTCAGCCCGAGCTGGCTTGAAGCGCGCGCCGCAAGGTGATGGAACCGCGGGCATCGTATGGATACCGCGGCGACTAGATGCTCTCATGTATCGCGGCCGCGCTTCCTCTTGTGTGCACGACCCTACGGAACGCCGGAGTCCCGACGCAGAAACCAAATCGGCAGATCGCAAACCGGCTCGCGCCGCTCGGCGATCACCTCGAACCCGCTCTTCCGATAGAAGGCGACGTTCCCTTCGGTCTGCGTCTCCAAGTAGCACGGGAAACCGTCTTCGTCGGATCGCGCGAGGACCGACGCGATGAGCCGTCGACCGATCCCCCACCCCTGAGCCTCCGGCGCGACGCCGAGAGCCAACAGGTACCAGTGCCGCCCAGGCATCAGATCCTTGTGCATCTCGTCGATGAGCCGCATCATGCCGAAGAACCGCCCGCGCGCCTCCTTCGGCAAGCGCATCATCGAACGAGGAAGGGCCATCCCCGTGCGGAGCATCTTCCACAGCGTCATCTTCGTCTTCCCCGGCGCGATCCAGCAGGCCGCTCCTTGCCCTTCGGGGGTCGTGAGCGCCTCGCCGTAGACTTGGGCGAAGCCGATCAGCGCATCCCACATCGGGCGCAACAGCGTCGCCCGCGCTTCGCGATCCGGCAGGACACAGCTCCACATCGGATCGTCAAGAAAAGCCCGCGTCACCGCGTCGGCGGCACGCTTTCGATGGGCGGCCTCGAGGCGTACGGCTTCGATCTCAGGCGGCATGGTCGGTTCCCTTTGGCTGCGAGGGCAGTATAGCCCGCCCCTAGCGCTCCGGCAGCCGCCCGTGAGTCTCGCGGACAAGCTCGATCAGGCGATTGGGAAGGCCCTCCGCCTCTCCTTGGTGGATCAAGCAGCGCAGCAGGTTGCGTGCGTTGACGTATCGGTAGTGAACGCCCGGCAACTCGCCTTCGTAGCGGGTCTTCGGGACCAAGGCCGTCAGCCATTCCTGCACCTGATCGTCGGCGAGCAGCTCACGCTTGAGCGCGTGGATCATCGCGCTCGCCGCCCGCGCGTCCTCTTCGTGCCGCCAGACCGTTCGATCAGTCACGACGGTTCGGCCCAGGCCGTCGAGGATCGCGCGAAGCATCTTGGCTCCGAGCTCCTCGCACTGCGCTAGCTGCCCGAGTGTGTCGGCCGTGTGCGCCGTGGCGTGTGCCCACAGCGTCTCTGGAGAGACGTAGCCGCGCAAATCCTGTTCGGCATCTAGATACCGAATGACCGTCTCCGTCAGGTGTTCGAGCTCCTTCGGCGCGAGATACGGCTTCTCACGATGCGCCTGAACGAACGCGCTCAAGACGAGAACCGAGAACGCGCGCATGTAGATCGTGTCCGACTCCGTCTCGCCGATCCCGAGGAACAGATGCTCCTCGTCGGCGATCGTCCACAAGAGCTGACGGAGTTCGTCGTCCGACAGCTCGCGGCGAACGGCCCACAGATGCAGGATCCCGTAGACGCGCCTCTCGCGCAGCTTCCCGTCCGTCGTCCCTAGAAGCGGCAAGATCTCAGTGCAAAACGCAAACGGATCGATGCCCTCGGGCACCGCGCCTTTCGCCCTCACAATCTGAGCGATCTGCTCGAGGAGCTTGTCGTCGCCTGTGCTCATGGCCGGAGTGTACGCGCTACCGTCTTCCGTGCATCACGCCGACCCGATCAGGCCCGAGCCGCCAGCGTAGCGGCTCTACGCGAGGAATGTGGCCCGTCAACGAGGTGAGTTGGCCCCAAACGGCGTGAACCCGAGAACCAGCTGAGACACTTAGCAGCTGCGCGCACAGCCGACCACTCCGTATAATGACTTTCACGGCCAGTGACGGGAGATGAGATGAAGAGCGACTTCAGCGTCATCATTGAGCAAGATGCAGACGGTATCTACGTTGCGTCAGTTCCAGCATTGCCAGGATGCCACACGCAGGGAACCTCGCTCGATCAGGTCATGGAAAGGATCCGCGAAGCCATCGCTCTGTGCGTCGAAGAGCAGGGCGGGGAAGCCGAGACGCTTAGCTTCGTGGGAATCCAGACTGTCTCATACGCGCCGTGACACGGCGCGTGAGGAGAATCGCGATGCGATTCTCCTGGTGGATCCCCCTTCGTCGTTTGCGGCCGAGAACGTCAAGCTGATCAAAACCCTCCAAGGGGCAGGCTTCATCGATGTGCGCGTCCGAGCGAGCCACCACTTCCTGCGTCATCCGGATGGCCGAGTCACTGTTGTCCCGGTGCACGCAGGCGAGACGATCGGGCTCGGACTGCTCGCGAAGATCCTTCGCGATTGTGACCTCTCTCGCGATGAGTTCCTCGCCCTGCTCGACGCCCGCTAGGCAGAGGCACTCGCCGTACCCCCGGACGACACGGTTTCCCACGCCGCTTGGCGTGATGATCCGCGACTAGTCGGCCGCGGTCTTCCCCACCGGAGCGACGTAGAGGCTCATCTCGTCGGTCCCGTCCACGCCGAGATACGAATCGAGCGCCTCCTGGTTGTAGGCAACGATCGCGCACGTCCCGGCGCCGATCGACTCGCAGGCGAGGTAGAGGTTCTGACAGATGTGGCCACAGCCGAGCAGGATGTCCTTCAGCGAGTCCGGCCCGTAGCGCCACTCCGTTCGATACGGGATCGCCGTCCAGGCAAACGTCGCTGCCGCGCTCTGGACCGAGTGCTGTCCGTAGCAGATCTCGGCCAGGCTCGGCGAGCCTTTGGGCGCCTCCTCCCAGACCTGGATCAGCGCGTGTTCCAACGCGCTGTACCGCCAGAGCCCGGCCGGAGCCCCCTCGACGTTGCGGACGTCAATGTACGTCTCGTACGGATGGCGACAGCCGCCCGATGGAACCACTCGGAAGGCGATCGGTTTCTCCGGCGGCTTCTTGCGAATCCCCTGCGTCGCCCAAAGAAGAAACGACAGCTCCTCGAGCGTCAACGGCTTCTCGCCGAACATCCGGCGGCTCTTCCGATTCCGGATGGCGTCGGCAAGCGGCATCAATCCCAGGCTCACTTCCGCCAGCGGAACCAAGTCGATCCGCGTCGCGCCCTCCGGGATCTCCTTCTCGATCGGCGGCGCCTCGACGCCCTTCCGCTGGTCCGACTCCCCAGCCGCCTGCAGCACCTCGATCGGCGGGTTCTTCAAGTACTTGCGCAAGTCTTCCATCTGATCGCTCCTCCGCGTTGTTGCCTATCTGTATCCGCGGCGGGCCCATCGGTTCACGAATCCCGTTTGTCGGCAACACAGTCGATGCTCCCCAGACTGGATCGCTGATTGCTCTGCGCGAGCGAGGGCTGTCTGCCAACTCTGCGCTGGAGTACTCGATGAGGTCGGAGCACGTCCTGTTGGGTACACCCGAGTGGACGAATTTGGAACTTCCCGCTGGCCGAGTCGGGAAGAGATCGCGGCGCTTCTCGCGTGAGCCGGTTCGAATCCCCTAGGCTCCATACTGCATATGGTGCGCCGGGTCACCAGAAACAAACGCACACGCGTTCCCCGACAGATCCCATCCGCCAATCAGGTCATCGCGTCCCTCTGGACACACCCTGCTTCTGCGATGTACCCGCCGCTCTGGCGTCAGCATGAGCTCTTCTCTGGATCGAGGCTGCAACTTGCATTCCCCCCCCGGGAAACTGAGGGAAGTCTCCGTGCTTGCCTGTGTTGCCACACACGCAGTAGACTTGCCCTCACTAGCGCCTAAGGAGGCACCACATGTCGCGCAGGCTGACGCAGGTAGGGATGTTGATGTCTTTCGCGGTTCTTCTGATCAGCACCGCAGGCGGATTGGGAGGTATCGCTTCCACGTCTCAAGCCTCCTCCGAAAGCGAAATCGTGTTCTGGGAGTGGTTCGGCGGCACGATGGGTGACTTCTTCGAGGAGGAGGCACTGCTCTTCAGCGAAGCAAACCCTGGATTCACTGTGCAAGTTGAGCACTACCCAGACCAAAGGGTGTACACAGAAATAGTGGGGCTTGCGTTTGCCTCTGGCAGCGCGCCTGACGTGTTCGTGAGATCAGGCTCCTTCCTGCAGTTGATTGCGGATGGCTGGATCCAGCCTCTCGATCAGTGGATCACGGATGAATGGTTGGCGAGGTTCCCAGAGACTGCCCGAGGCTCTTTCGTTGATGCCATCAACGGATGGGGGGGGGAGATCTACACATTCCCCACCTACGCCCCTACCTATGACAGCGTGTTGTATATCAATGAGTGAACCGCCCCGGGTTCTCCGGAGGGTAGATTACTTGAGTCCGGCCACCGCGACCGGACTCGCCTGCTCCTGATCGTACACCGCCTCGAACTCAGCCGGCGGGATGTTCCCGATCGGCTCCAACAA
>Ga0222683_1000032_pt1 | contig 70687 bp, 53 predicted proteins | sample AntAcemetage1073_FD_179841 | JGI IMG/M metagenome (GOLD analysis project Ga0222683, IMG submission 179841) | Saline water microbial communities from Ace Lake, Antarctica - #1073 | ecosystem: Environmental > Aquatic > Non-marine Saline and Alkaline > Saline | place: Antarctica: Ace Lake... | reverse complement strand
TGCGGTGTACATGGCAGGAGTCGAACCTAGGGGCATCTGAGTGCACTAGGAGCCCTATTTCAGGCGTCCACCACTGGCTTACCAGGCACACGCCAGGGAAAAGGTTCTGTTTGCTGTACGGTCCGCTCCTGGCTAGGGGATTCGAACTCACGCAACAGAAGCCTTCGCTTGTTGCGCGTTCGAAGCATGTGGGCTTCGGCTGGGAGTAGTGGACAGGTTTCGAACTCCGCCGCGAGATTCGAATGCGGGTGTTCCGTCTGCGAAGAGCGCATGAGGCTTTGACCAGTGGCTGACCAACGCACGCTACGCACTGAGAATGCGAGCCAGTATCTCCAATGCTGCACAGTGCTTCTCGGGATCCATCCTTCGGATGTTCTTCAGCTTCCACTGGAGCGCGGGCAGGAGAGCGAGATCCTCGAACCCAAGCTGATCCCACTCCGGCTGTCCCTTCTTGAGCGCCAGTAGAAACGTTCGCTCGTCTTCATCCAACGACGAGACAAGTTTCTCTGGAAGCTCCTGCTGAACAGCAACGAGTGAATCCAGCGACACATCCTCTCGAGTCATTCCCCTGAAGTGGGAGTGGAAGAGAGCGCTGATGTCCTTGGAACGCGGAGCCAGCAACTCGCTCATCGGCCGGTTGTGCCCCGCCAGGTACACAACGAAGGCACGGCGAATCTCCGGTGTGATTCCATCCGTCTCCATCAGGACCTTCACATCGAAGAGATCGCGGGGGTGCTGACGATCCAGCGCTGCGCACAGCTTCCCTCCGTAGAGATCGGCCACGGACAGCGTGCGGACGCGGACGTAGAGCCCGAATTGCTCCTGCGCACTGGGAGTCAATTTCCGAATCTCCGCCGGATACACGCATCCGCGGAAGATCGTGTTGGGCTCGATCTTGATTGCCGCCTCTGGCGTTTCAATCGCTACCCGGTCGACTCGGCGGTCACTGCGATGCTCCCGGACCTGCGCGCCGGGAGTTCTACCGATAGCGCTGCTCGCCAGCTCGCGCAGATGCTCCGATATCTCTGTGAGTGCCTCTTCTCGTGGCTTGAGCGGAACGTACGCGAGGTCGATGTCCACAGAGACCCTCGGGAGATCGCGCACAAACAGGTTGATCGCCGTCCCTCCCTTGAGTGCGAAGCATGCGTGCCGCTCAAGCAGCGGTAACAGGCTCAGAAGAAGACGTGTCTGCGTTTCGTATTGGGTATCAAACATCGGGGAGCCTCTCCGGCTGCGGCACTGTGATCAAGTATTTCGGATCGAGACAACCACCCTTGTACAGCTGGCGCTTCCCGGATCCGAGATTAACGCGCGTTGGGTCTAACTGATCGCCCCATGCATGGCCGACACGCTCTGCGCTCCACAAGAAGAGCCGTTTCACCTTGACTGAGGTGCATCGCTCCAGCAGCTGCTGCACGACCTGCGGCCGCAATGTCCCCAGGTTCTCCATGAGTTGGATGGAGTGGTCGATGTCGCCATTCGTTCGCGTCAGTCTCATCTCCTCCATGATGGCGCGCTCCGGAGACGAGATGGAGATTCGAAAGCCCCCGCAATCGAGCTGAGCCGTAGCGCCTGCCGGGATCTCCTCAAACAGCATGAACGTGTGATGCTCTATTCTCGCCTCCCAGAGATGCTGCTCGAACCACGTCGGCAAGTCTTCGGGGCTGTCGCTGATCAAGATGGTCAATCGCTTTGATCCGAGCGGGATGAAGTGGGCACGTCCCTGAAGCTCAAGCGCCGTTCGCGCCCCCGCGTGTGCAGACATGCGAAGTTGGGACTGCAAGGCGTAGAGACCTCCACGCCAATCGACCTCATCGCCTGCCTGGAGGAACGCGCGTGGGCCAGCACGTACAAGCCAGCCTGCGCCGACATACCACCTCGCCAGATCGCTCGAGACGCCTTGCATGGTAAGCCACGCCTGTGTCGCCACCGTACCACGAGGCCATCTCTGCAGCAGCTGGTTTATTTTTGTACCGGTAGTGCGAGGCATCCTACGCTCCTTGAACTCGGAACAAACCTCCGACGTTCGGCGGTTCACTTTTCTTGCCAAGATACGAGTATTCCTACTGCTTTGTCAAGCTAAACAAACCGTCAGGCAAATTCCACCTTCTGCTGGTATGCGAAAGAACAACTCCTGGCGGAATGCTCCCGGCTCCACGGTGCAGCCGGAGAACGGAGGATTCGAACCCGAAAACCTAGACAGGAACGGGCCTATCGCGGGAAGAGGCGCGGGGTCGGATCTTGATTCTTAGGATTTCTTGCTCTCCATCAGGGCCTAACGCTTCCTTGGTGCGAGCGTTGGCCCACGATCCAACGCATGCCTGCGCCCACTACACGGATCCAGGCAAGAGGGCGCCTCGGTGAGGTGCCCTCTTCTTGGTTGAGAGAAGAGGATTCGAACTTGCGAACGAAGGTTGTTAGGTTCGGTGACGCAAGGCGTGCCTCGTATCGACCCTGACCGGTCGACGGGCCGCATCAGACCGACTGGGGTTTTCACCCTACAGGAGCGGGAGCTCAGATCTTCTGTCCGCGGGAGTAGCGCTTGAGGGCCTCTTCGGTGCGACGCTTCTCGTCGTCGTCGCGGAGCTTGCGGCGCTTGTCGTAGGCGTGGCGTCCCTTGCCGAGGCCGAGTTCGACCTTGGCGTAGCCCCGCTTGAAGTAGATCTTGAGGGGAACCAGCGTGTGACCGCGTTCTTGCAGATCCGTCGTCAGGCGGCGCAGCTCGCGGCGATGAAGAAGCAGCCGGCGATCTCGTAGCGGCTCCTGGTTGTGGATCGAGCCTTGCTCGTACGGGGCAATGTGCACGCCCTTGAGGGTTGCTTCGCCGTCTCGAACGACGGCGAAACCCTCCTGGAGGGAGCAACGGCCGGCGCGGACGCTCTTGACCTCCGTGCCGGTGAGGACGAGGCCGGCCTCGATCGTCTCGAGGATCTCGTACTCGTGCCGAGCCTTCCGGTTCTGCGCCACGACCTTGACTGCCATGATCCGGCTAGGCTACCGCGGACGGCGGAATTGCGCAAGGGAAGGCCGTGCGGGCAGTTGAGAGGGCGGCGAGGCTTGCCCTACAAGAAGTCTGGATTCGGCGCTGCCCGCGTTTCGTGGTTGCCGATGTGGCTCGCGGGGCTCCCGGTCGTCTGTCTCGTCCGAAGCGCCGGATTGACCGCGGCGACGGAGTCCTCTGTCATCTGTTGTCTCCGTCGACTTCCGGCATCCTTTGAGGAGACATCGCCGGAGGCCCGTGTTGGCATCGCCGGTGGGAATCGTTCGGAAGGAGGCCGTCGCGCCTTGATGGCACGCATGGGGTGTTGTGGGTGGAGGCGAAGCGTACGGGTCGTGTTCCTGGTGAGCAGTCTCCTCTTGCTGGTCGGCTGCGCCTTGACGAGAGAGGACCTGACCGTTGCGTTCCAGTTCTCGCCATCGATGTGCTTCATCGGTCAGGGGATCGAGTTCGATGCTTCGGCAAGCTTCGGCGGCGGAGACGAGATCGCCGAGTACGCCTGGCGGTTCGGAGACGGCGTGGTGGCAGAGGGTCGAGTCGTCGTCCACGCTTTTGCCGCTCCACGAGAGCACGCTGTCGAGCTCACGATCACGTCGAGCGGAGGGAGAACGGCGACGGCATCCAGGCGGATACAAGTGCAGAGAGCGCTCGTTGTTCCTTCGATGTACAGGACGATTCAGGCGGCGATCGATGCAGCCTCCGACGATGACACCATCCTCGTGCTGCCCGGGGTGTACACGGAGAGCCTCCGGATCATGGAGAAGCGGATCACGCTCCAAAGCGCCGATCCGCAAAGCGTCGCCGTCGTTCAGTCAACGACGATTCGTGGGGCCGAGTACGGCCGTCCGACCATCAGCCTGGGAAACGGGACCACATCCACCGTGGCGGGATTCACGATTCTCCCGGGACCGGAGGATCTGATATCGGGGCCCTGCGATGCGTGTGCCGGCATGGTCTACATCAGGGAAGCCTCGCCGACGATACGTCTGAACCGCATCCTCGACTCCCCGAACGCGGGGATTGGCGTCTATGAGTCGAAGGCACACATCGAGTACAACACGATTTCGGGCAACTCGTTGTCCGGTGGTTCCGGCGGGGGGATCATCGTGGACTCGTACCGAGTCGCTCCGATCATTACCGGCAACACGTTCGAGAACAACTCAGCGAAGACGGGCGGAGCGATCTTCATCAACGCCATGGCAGTGGTGGTTATCTCGCCTGCCTGTGCCGCCGGGACGATCGTGAGTCAGAACAGCTTCATCTCCAACGCGGCGGCAAGCGGCTACGGGGGTGCGATCTTCGTCGAGTACACGGGGAACCTGCGACTGGATACTCCGGACACCAATCTCTACACCGGGAACGGGACGAATCCCGTCCACTACGTCGTTCCCCCGTAGCCGACCCGCAAGGCTAGAGACAGGCCGCACGGAATAGACGCTGCGTTACCTCACTCTGGAGACGTCGATCTCGACGCCGCCGATCGCCGGTCGGACGACGATCTCGTGCAGAGGCTCCCCCATGTGGCGGTTCGGAAGCTCGAGGAACATTGATCGCTCCGCTCCATCGGCGAGCGTGTAGTCGAACCAGTCCTGCGAGAACTGCAACAGCGCCGAGATGAACAGCGGGGTGTCGACGGCGACGTTCGGCGCGTCTCCGGTCAGCGTGACGCCGTCCGGGTCGGAGTGCACCGCCTGACCCGCGATCGCGGGAAGCGGGATGGCGGGATTGCCAAAGTCGAACTGCGCAGCGCGCAGCGTCGCGGTATCGAAGATGTTGTTCGTCAGCAGGCCGCCGGCATCCTCGGGGGCGAAGAACAGCGCGTACTCGGCCTCCGGCGCGACCTCGTCCGGTCCCGTGATGGTGACGTCCCACGGAATGAGCGCGAGCACCACGTTGGTGATTGCGTCCGCCGCGATGTCGACTCCCGTCGCACGGTCGCCCGTCAACGCGACCGGGTAGCCGATGTTCTCGTAGGAGACGACATCGATGATGTAGTCGTCGCCGGCCGGGATTTCGATCGCCAACGTCTGGCCCTGCGGAAGAAGAGCGACGGTCAGCACATCGTTGTACTGCCGCGCGGCATTCCAGATCCGGAATCGGAGCTTGTCGGCGTTGTTCGGGATCTCCTTCGGTGAGACCGACTGCGTTGCCGACTCGCTCGGAGGGATCGAGATTTGCACGTAACCGGTCGGAGTCTCCTCATCGAACCACTGAGCGCAGGCCGAGAGCAAGATCACCAAACAACCGAGGATGACACACAAGAATTCTCTGCGCATTCCACCGACCTCCAGGCTCGCTCAGTATAGCACGCGGACTCGGCCGAGAGAAGCGAGCGGCGGAACCGATGCGGGAGCTGCGATGAGAGATCCGGGTTTCTTCGCGGCGGAAGCCTTTCGGATCGCTTGCTCGTCAGCATTCGCAGATCGCCAGGGAGGCCGTCCGCCCGTGCGGGCTGGCGCTTGGCAGTATCTGAGTCTGTGATGCAGGTTACGGACGATTCGGGCACGCGTCTGGTATGCTGCGGACAGATGTCAGTCCATCTGAGAATGAAGAGCGAGAACCCGTAGCGTGGCCGGGAGTCCGGCGCCGAGCGGGGTCCTCGCGAATGCTCTAGGTGTTAAGGAGATGGGAAGAGGAATGACAAGGCGATTCGTTCGGCCCGGAGGGCAAGGAGGCACGGAATGAACAGGCAAGCCAGGACTCTCGTGCTGGCGCTCTTGATCGGCGTTGGCGCGGCGGTTGCGGTCTACGGAGCGACGTGGGTCGTTGATCCCACGCCTGGGTTCGGGCATTTCACGACGATCCAGGCGGCGATCGACGCTGCGGCCGTCGGCGACACGGTTGAAGTCAATTTCGGCGTGTACAACGAGGATCTGACGATCATCACGAGCAATCTGATCCTTCGGGGGGCACCAGATCAGTGGCCCGAGGTCCACGGCATAGTGCAGACGGCGTGGAATTTCTGGCCCTTGGCGGCTCCGAACGTCGACATTCGGGCGGACAACGTCGAAGTCACTGGGATCGAGTTTCACAATCCTGCGTGGGTGAACGGTTTCTACTCCAGCGGGATGATCGTTGGGGGAACGAACGTCAACATCCACCACAACTACTTCTATGGACCGACGTCCGACGATACCGATGACATCTCCCAATGCTTCCAGACGTGGAACGGGATGGACGTGTCTGATCTGTACCTACACGAGAATACATTCCGCAGCAGCGGCCTCGGCCCCTATGGATACGAGGCAATCTACATTAACACCGGCGGTGCCGGAAACGTCACGATTGAGGGGAACGCGCTAAATGATAGGCTCTTCCGCGGGATCACGACTGTCCGCCAGAACGTGGCGATCGCCGGGAACTTCATTTGGACCCAGCTTGGTCCGGCGTTTGCGTGGGCGGGGATCAACGTTGACGCCGCCAATGTGCAGGTCGAGAACAACACAGTGTCGATTCTCCCCACTAAAGGTTTTGACGTCGGTATCGACGTCGGCGCGGTCGCGCTTGCGCTTCAGAACCTCTCGGTCATCGGAAACGAGGTGGGCCCGGGCAACAGCACCGGGATCCGCGTTCGCGGCGACCTGGCCGCGGGCATGGTCGAGATCCACGGCAACAGCATCGATGGAAACGCTGCCGGTCTCGACGCGTCGACGGTGACGAATGGCGACGTGGACGCGACCCACAACTGGTGGGGCGCGGTCGACGGCCCTTCGGGCGGCGTGGCCGACCCGGTCACGGCGACCCTCGCGAATGGCGCCGGGGATTCCGTGTCGACCGACGCGCGGTTCGATCCGTGGCTGACGTCCGCCACGCAGAGCTCGACGTGGGAGGAAGCCGTCCCTGCCGGAGTGGTCGTGACCCATCAGGATCCCAATGGGGTCTTTGGTGACATCGACGTCAGCGTCGCCACCGGCGGTCCCGGCACAATCGGGATTGCGCGGATCGAGCCGCCGCTTGACGCCCCGGCCCTAGGGCCTGCGGGCATCTACCTTGACATCTTCGTGGAAGGGTTCCCGCCTGGAGCCGTCGTTACGATCGTCTATCACTACGTGGACTGGTGGATCCTCAACATGGGGATCGACGAAGAGGATCTCTACCTGTCCTACTGGGACGGCACTGCGTGGCAGGCTGCCACGATCGTCAACATCGACACAGTTAACAACGTCGCGACTTTCGAGGTCTCTGCAGCTGCTCTTGGCGGGACACCGATAGGTCTTGGAGGGATGGGCGCAAGCGGCGGCCTAGAGACGGACGTGGTGGACGCCTCGGCGAACGTGCCGAATGTAGCGATTGACGCTGGTGACACGGTGTTGGTGCAAACGTTCAAGATTGGGGATCCCGGGACGATCGGCGACACAGTTCCCGATGGTTACGACACGTACGTCGAGACAATCACGGTAGATCAGAACGGCCCCGCGCCGGCAGTGCCGGATGCAGAGGTTGTCGGACTGAAGCTCTACCGTGACAACGGGGACACGGTCTACAACCCGGCGAGTGACGCACTGGTGTCGACGTTGGGCGGATTCATCGCACCGGGCAATCCAGGCGCCGGGACGGCCGTTTTCGGCGTCCCCGGATTGCTGCTGACGCAAGTGCCAGACAACACGATCGTCTGGTACCACGTGGTGGCGGAGTTCGTCGGGGCGGGACTGACGACGAACGCCTCGTACCGAAGCCAAGTGACCGCGGTGACGATTGCCGATCCGCTGATTGGCAGGAGTTCGGCACTGGAGCCTGGCTGGGTTGTGCCGTTGCCGGCGACATCGGTTCGCATCCTGTACACGAGGAAAACGAGTACGGGTGCGCCCGAGACAACGGTCGAGGATGAGACGGTTGCCGTGTTCGCGGCGCCTAACGCGCTGAACGTTGTACTTCAGAACGTATTGATCTGGGACGGCGACACGACGCTGCCAGGTGTACCGCCGGACGACGGTCACGACACGGACGTGCGTGACTTCAGGGTGCGGAAGGCGGGCGGAACACTCGATCCGTCGTACATTCGCGGTCTGGAGTTGTGGGTTGACAACAACAACGACGGGATTCCGGATGTATTGATTGCCGGTCCTATTGCGACACCGAATCTGGTTGTCGGCGAAACGTTCAACAACTTGCCGAACGCGGTCCGCACGATTGGCAATGGACTTGATGAACGTATTCTAGTGGTTGCGGACGTTGCAGCGGGAGCACCGTTGGGTGCGACGCTTACGGTGAGTCTGGATGTTGAGACTGCCGATGGTTTGGCGGGAGCAGGCCCGATCAGTTCACAGATTGTGACGGCGGTTCCGGTAGTTGCTGGCAATCAGCTGACGATCGGTGCGAGCGTCCTCGGCGATCAGGAGACGGACGCCGTGGATGACACGACAAGGCGAACCGTGGTTCACGGTGAAGCGGGTGTTGTGGTCCAGACGGTGAGGCTGGAGGATGCCGGTGCCGGTGTTGATGCCGTGGAAGACGGATGCCCGACGCGCATCGATACGATGACGATTGCGGACAGCGGGGTGGTGCCTCCGCTGATGAGCATCGCTGTGAAAGGACTGCTGTCGAGCCTGGCGTTGTACGTCGAGTCCGATGGTGTGCTGGGCTGGACGGGCGGAGACACGCAGTTGGGCGTCACGGTCAACAACCCGGACCTGACCGGCGCGGGCGTGGAGTTCGGTGCTCTGGGGACACTTCTCCTGGAAGTGCCGGACTTCGCCGAGCGGATCGTCTACGTCGTCGCCGGGATCAAGGCAAGCGGTGGCGTCCAGCATGACACGTTGAGCACGACATTCAACGCGACGGTTTACCAGTCGGCCGGTTCTTCGTCGCGCTTTGAGCCGGGTCTACTCCCTCCAGCGGGGATTCCCGCTGGCAACCTGACGATACTGTCGGTACCCGCAGGGGACAACGAAGCGGATCTCACGGACACGACGCTTGCGGCCGTGATCCAACCCGGAGCCCAGAAGGTCGTCATTCAGCAGTTCGTGCTCGAGGATCCTGGGAACCGTGGCGATACCGTGGATGACACGTTCATCCTGCAGATCGCTGACATCACCGTGCGACCGACCGACGCGTCGACGGTGACGGAAGGCGACTTCGATTGGATCCGGTTGTACCAAGAGACGGACGGGAATCCCGGGTTCTCGGGCGGAGACGCCCAGGTTCCGGGGGGCGTCGCGTGGCAGAACCCGGTTCTCGACGGACAGATCACGTTCCTTCCGCCGCCCCCCTGGGACCAGGTGGTGGAGCGAGAGACGTACTACGTCGTGGCCGACTTCCTGCCCGGGCGACCGGTGAATGGGAGTCAGCTGACGTCGACGGTGATTGTGAAGCCCCGCGGGGGCGCGGCGAGATCCGGCATTGAGGATCCGCAGCCGTTGGTCGCGTCGAACGCGATCAACGTCGGGCAGATCGGCGCGCTGATCGACATTCTGGACTTGACGATTCAGCCGGCGGCCGGCGGCAATCTTCCGATCACGGTCGACACGGGCTTGATGGCCGACTTCCAGGTTGGCGGGACCGCGCCGTACGTCGGGCGACTGACGATCACCGAATCGGATCAGGTGGATGTCACTGGCGTGGTCGGTGCGGATCCGTACTCCGTCGTGGGATCGACGATCACGGATCCCGACGCGCCGGGCGCCGACATCACGGTCGAGTTCGAGCTTCACCTCGATGCCGGCAAGGTGCCGGCCGCGGGGACGGTCCTCAATCTGGGCATCCTGGGAACGGGAGCCGACGGCGACACATGTGCTGTGAACATCACGGTCGTCGACGTGTTCCGCGATCAGGCGGCCGCGGCGATACCGAATACCGTGAGTCCCGGATTGATCACGCTGTCGGTGACGGCGCCGCAGAACGGTGACGTCAACTGCGACGGCGCTCTCGACATCACGGACGCGCGACTCGTGGCGGAACACTCGATCGGTCTGATCGATCTGTGCACACCGAACCCGCCGCAGTGGTGCGGAGAGTGCTGGAGAGGTGACGTGGCTCCTCCGTACGGTGTGCTTGATGTCACGGATGCGCGCTGGATCGCCGAAGCGACGATCGGGCTGCGGACGCTCGGCATTGACACCACGGCCGGACAGCAGTCCAGCTTGTCCACGGCATCGATCGAGGTCAGTGCGTTCTCCGAATTGGTGGTCTCCGGCGCAAATACCGAGCTGGCAGACATCCAGGGGACGCTCTACTTCGATCCTGATGAGGTCAGGATCACGAGTGTCGAAGGCGTCAACGGTTTTGAGGTTCTCGCATCGTGGATCGACAACAAGGCCGGACGCGTCATGTTCGCTGCGGCGAAGCTGTCGGGCGGCTCGATCAGTAGCGGCCAGGTCCTGGTCTTCAAGACGAACGACGATCTGTCGGCGGCGATCCTGAGCCTCGACGTGCTGCGAAACGGCAGCGGGCAGGACATCCCGTTCGATCTTCTGAACTCGGGGCCTGCCGGGCAGGTGCTGGAGTTCGGCTGCTCGCCGAACCCGGTGCAGGACGTCCACACGACGCACTTCAGCGTAAAGGCGACGTCGCCGGTCGACGAGATCCGCGTCTACATCTACGACTTCTCTGGTCAGCTGATGTACGACTCGGGTTGGGGACCGAACGACCTCGCGTGGCACCTGGAGAACGACGCCGGTGACGTGCTGGCGAATGGTGTCTACTACTACCGGATGGAGGTGCTGTTGGTCGGCGCCGACGAGCCGGTGGTGACGGGCATCGGACGCGTGGCCGTCTATCGGTAGATCTGACGATAGCTATGGGGCCCGGGTCGCAAAGACCCGGGCCCTTCTTCTTTGGTGGTCTCGATCACGGGCGAACGCGACGTGAGAGACCGACGAACGTCCGCTCCGTCGAGCCTCGGGCTGAGTACGATCTCCGCAAGAGAAGAGATGCGAGGCTCGACGTCGAATCGGACCGTAAGGTGGAGTCCGCGATACGAGCCTCGCCGCTCGCCTTTTGAAGAGGAGGAAGCGGATGAGATATCGGTCTGGTGTGTTGGTCTGCTTGGGAGTGTTGTTGTCGACCGTCCTTGCGGCGGCGGGGGTGCAGCCGCCCTCCGTGAACGTCGGGATCCTCAACCGTGACGGGATCGGTGCTCGCTCGCTCGGCTTCGGAGGAGCGTGTGCATCGTTTGCCGACGACACGACGGCCGCCTACTACAACCCGGCCGGCCTGTCCGGTCTTGCCGGCGTACGCGTCGGGGGGATGTACGAAAGCAAGTTCGACCCGTCTCTCGGGACGAGCTTCCAGTATCTGAGCGGAACGTTCCGGCTCGACTCGATTGGATTGGGGACAGGCCTCACCGTCGTCCGTCGATCGGATCGAGGCATCCCCGGGGCCGGGGGCACGTTCGACACATCGGAGTCGCTGCTTCTTCTGTCGGCGGGATACGACGTGATGAACCTGCTCTCGCTCGGGCGGCTGACGACGCTCGCTGTCGGAGGGAACTTCAAGTTCTACTCCTACCAGGGTTTCGCCGATGCGCGTGCGAGCGGTGTAGGACTCGACCTGGGCGCACTCGCCGTCTTCTCATTCGACGGATGGGATGTACACGTCGGGCTCAAGTCTGCGGACGTGCTCGGCTCGAAGCTCCAGTGGTCCGACACGCTGAACGAAATCGCCGAAGTGGTTCCTTGGGGCCACGTTCTCGGCATCGGGATCGTCGTTCCGGACTGGGGCCTGCGGTCGGCTGTCGATCTCGCGCTGTATCCGGGAGACGCTGCGATCAGCGCGATTCGCCTTGGCGCGGAATGGGTGGTATTTGGCATCGCGTTTCGGGCCGGACTGGACGACGGCAAACCGATCGTGGGCATCGGCGTCGCGGCGTTCGATTGGCTGACCGTCGACTTCGCGATGGAACTCGATGTCGGGCCGGGACCGGGCTTGGGTCCCTCGTTCATCGTCTCGACGGAGTTCTCGTTCTAGAGAGACCCCGCTGTGACGTGGGAACCCGTCGTCGTCGCGGTTCATCGCATGATCGCTCAGCCTACCACGGGGCAGGTGACCATCCGCTGTACGGGGCGAGACATCTGTCTTGGCGGCGCGTTGTACCTTCCTCCTAGACTTGGCGGCGAACCATGACTGCAAACGAGGCTGTTCTGACTTCTCTGACTTCTCCGGGGAGGGGATGATGACCAAGACGAGATTGCCATTGGCGTGCGTGCTTCTCCTCACGGCTTCCGTGGTCGCACTTGGACAAGCGACGATGAACGTCGAGAACACGACAACGGTCGTGGGAGGTACGGCGACAATCGATGTGACGGTGAGCGCCGTTCCCGCTCCTGGAGTCACCGACATTCAGGGCACGATCACGTTCGATCAGACCGTGATGAACATCAACGACATTCAAGGGTTGGACGGGTTCGACAGCTTCTTCTTCCACGCGATCGACAATGTTGCCGGCACCGCCGCATTCACCGCGGCAATCGTCGGCGGCGGCGGCCTGCAGGCGGGAGGGGTGGTGCGGATCTTCGTCGTCGCGGTCGGTGGACCCGGCGAGAGCTGCTTCGTGAACATCGCGCTCACGGTCTTCCGCGCCAGCGACGGGACGGACATTCCGGTGGCCGTCGATCCGGGCACGTTCACCATCGGTACAACATTCCCGCCGGTGGCGGACTTCTCTTTCGGACCCGGAAGCCCGACGATCGACGACATCGTCCAGTTCACGGACGAATCCTGGGACTTCGATGGTATCATCGTCGCGTGGAACTGGACGTTCGGGGACGGCGGCGTCAGCACGGGCGTTGACCCGGCACACCAGTACACGAACGCCGGCAACTTCACGGTCACGTTGACCGTCACCGACAACGACGGAGCGCAGACCTCGACGTCGCAGACGGTGACAGTCACGGGACCGAGCGCCGCGTTCAACTACACGCCGACGAGCCCGATTAGTCAGGAGGAGGTGCAGTTCCTCGATCAGTCGGTCACCCCAACGGGGCAGATCGCATCGTGGAGTTGGTCCTTCGGCGATGGCGGCGTGAGCGGCGAGCAGAACCCGACGCACGCCTACGCGAGTCCTGGCACGTACCGCGTCGATCTGACGATCACGACGTCGCTCGGCCCGACGGTGTCGACCTTCCGCTACATCACGGTCCGGAATGCGCCGCCGCAGGCTGAGTTTGACTTCAACCCGGCTCAGCCGAAGATTGGCGAGATGGTCACTTTCGGCGCGGGCGGATCGAGTGATCCGGACGGAAGCGTCGTCATCTTCGAGTGGGACTTCGACAACGACGGCGTGACCGATGCAACGGGATCGACGGTCACGCACGCGTTCGACATCGTCGGCGCGCGGCCGGTCACACTCAAGGTCACCGACGACGATGGCGCCTTTGACTACAAGACGCGTGTGGTCCCCGTCCAGGCGAGCCCGCCTGTCGCGGCGTTCACGTTTGCTCCCGCTGCGCCGAACACCGGGCAGACGGTCGCCTTTGACGCGAGCACGTCGGCGGATCCGGACGGGACCATCATTCTCTACGAATGGGACTTCGACAACGACGGAGTCACCGACGCCACGGGCATGGCGGCCACGCACAGCTGGCCGGCCCCGGGTGTCTATCCGGTGACGCTCATCGTGACGGACAATGATGGATCTTTCGGCGCTGATACGCAGGCTGTTCCGGTGCAGGTCGGTGGAACGGGCGGCGACAACCAGCCTCCGGTCGCCGACTTCACCTTCGAGCCGGAAGTCGACACGGAAGTGAACATCAACGAAGTCGTGAACTTCCGTGCGGACGGATCGAGTGATCCGGACGGATCGATCGCGGCCTACGAGTGGGACTTCAACAACGACGGCGTCTACGATGCGACGGGCGCGAACGCGGCCAGGGTCTTTGTGACCGGCGGCGCCAAGATCGTGACCCTACGTGTAACCGACGATGACGGTGCGGTCGGGTTCAAGACGAAGGTGGTGGCCGTGCAGTTCGTGCGGCCGACAGCCGCCTTCATCTTTACGCCGGCGGCGCCGGAGGTGGGCGAAGTCGTGACGTTCGACGCGAGCGATTCGTTCGACGACGACGGGCGCGTCGATTTCTTCGAGTGGGACTTCGATGACGACGGCGTGCCCGACGGGACGGGGATGACCGTGAACCATGTGTTCACCGCCGGAGGCGGGATCCCGGTCACGCTGACGGTGACGGACAACGACGGCGTCGTCGATTTCACGACGCTGACGGTCCCGGTCACGATCAACGCGCCTCCGATCGCCGACTTCGACTACACGCCGGCGAACCCGACGACGGCCGACAATGTCGAGTTCTCCAGCACGTCCACGGATGCCGACGGGAATATCAATGCCTACCTGTGGGACTTCGGAGACCTGGCGACGAGTACGGTGCAAACGCCGTCGCATCGCTACGCAGCGGCAGGGACGTACGCCGTCACGTTGACCGTCAGAGACGACGACGGGGCGACCGCCGAGCGCGCGCGAAACGTGGTGGTCGGAGCCGTCGAGAACAACGCGCCGGTGGCGAACTTCACGTTCGCTCCCGCGCTTCCCGGAGTGAATCAGCAGATCGCGTTCACCGACACGTCGACCGACCCCGATGGAGCGGGGGATCTCGATGCGTGGGCATGGGACTTCGGAGATCAAGGGACGAGTACGCTGAGAAACCCGACGCACACGTACGCGGCCGCCGGCACCTACACCGTCGAGTTGACCGTGACGGACGATGCCGGTGCCACCAGCACCGTCACCAAGCAGGTGACCGTCGCCGCGGGCGACGGCGCTGAGATCGCCGTGTTCACGTATCCGAATCCGGCGTCCACGCTGGCGCGGATCGCATTCGCCCTGCCTGCTGGCGCGACGAACACGCTCCTGCGTATCTTCAGCATCATCGGCGTCACGGTGTTCGAGGTCCAAATCGCTGTCGGAGAGACAGAGTACCTCTGGAATCTTCGAGGTCTGGATGGTGTTGTCGTAGGGAACGGGCTTTACCACGTGGTGGTTACTGCGACGAACGCGAATGGCCGGACAGTCGCCTCAGAAGCGTTCCGGCTGCTGATCGCGCGATGAGGGAGGGAGAGACCGTGAAACGGAAAATAGGTTGGATGTTGGTGACCCTCCTCGTTGGGGTGGGGCTCGGAGCGACGGCTCAGAACCCGATTACGGTGCTGGAGATCGAGCCGGGGGTCGCTCAGCTGGGTGCGGGTGGTGCGGGGCTCTCGATTGCGAATGGCGCCGAGACCCTGTACTACAACCCCGCGGGGCTCGCCGCCCTTCCCGGGATCAGCTTCAGTTCATTCATCTCCTCGCACTTCGGGCTCGCGAGCTACTCCGCGTTCGCCCTGACGTTTCGCAACTTCGGGGTTGCCGTGCTTCTGCTTAATTCGGGCAACATCCAGGGGTACGACGCGGGCGGTGCGCAGACGGAGACGCTAGGTTACGGGAACACGGGATTCGTGTTGGGGGCCGGGCTGACGCCCAGCGACCTTCCGTTTCTTCCGGACCTGGGGTTCGACTTCGCGCTTGGAGCCCGGGTCAAGGTGGTCACGGCAAGGATTGCCGACGAGCGCGGCACGGGGTTCGGGTTCGATCTAGGATTCCGGACTACGCTTCCTGACATGCGCGTCGGGTCGATCGCCGTCTCCGACATCGCGCTGGCCGTCGCGGCCACGAACCTGTTCGGGTCGATGAGCTACGATACGGTCCAGGAGAGCTTCGTGATGGACCTCAGGGTCGGTGGCTCCGCGCGCATCCTCGACATCGTGACGGCCGCTCTAGACATCCACCTCGGTGGTGGAGGGATCCGCTTCGGGCTGTCGTACTCGCCCGCCCCGACATTCACGCTGCGGTTGGGCGCGCTCTCCATGGGAGGCGTCTCGATCACTGCGGGCCTTGGGGTCAACGTCGAAGGATTCTTGATTGACTACGCGTTCGTGACGCACACACTGGGTGCGTCGCATCGTATCTCGCTGACGCTCGATTTTTCCTCGCTCGACATCAACGCGCTCAGTCGTTCGCTACGAAGGCTTCTCCCGTAGCAGCGGTTCGGTAGCAGGGAGACCTCCCTCCCAGAGAGGCGAAACGAGAAAGGGGAGCGGTATCCGCCGCTCCCCTTCTTCGTTCCGCGAGCGGCCTCAGGCGGAGTGGCCCCATTCCGCGGAAAGTGCGTCGAAGCGGTCCTCGGCGATCGCCTCGCGGATCTCGCGCATCATGCGAACCAGGAAGCGAAGGTTGTGCAGCGTCGCCAGGCGGTAGAACGACAGCTCACGTGAGCGGCAGAGGTGTCGCAGGTAGGCGCGAGAGTGGCCGCGGCAGGCCGGGCAATCGCACGATCCATCGATCGGTCGGTCATCAGACTTGAACCGGGCGTTCCGCAAGTTGATCCGGTGGCGGGGGGCTTCACGAACGAACACCGTGCCGTTTCGCGCCAGCCGAGTGGGCGCGGCGCAGTCAAAGGCATCGATTCCACGCCTGACCGCCGCGAAGATGTCCTCGATCTCGCCGATGCCGAGGAGATGCCGGGATCGATCCTCGGGAAGCAAGGGGACCGTCCAGTCGAGGACTCGGAGCATCTCGTCCTTGGATCGACCGAGGGATCCGCCGATTGCGAATCCAGGGAAGCCCATTCGGCCGATCACGCGGGCACTCTCCTCGCGAAGCGCTCTGTACGCACCTCCTTGGATGATTCCGAAGAGAGACGGGCTTGAGTTTGGAAGCGTCGGATCGTCCTCGAGCAGACGATAGGCCGTGAGAGCTCTGCGCGCCCATCGATGGGTGCGCTCCATCGCCCTTCTCGTGTACTCCTCATCATGCAAAGGAGACGTGCACTCGTCGAGTGGAAGAATGATGTCGGCGCCGATCTTGCGCTGGATCATGATCGCGGACTCCGGCGTGAGCATCCGCGGAGATCCGTCGACGATTGAGCGGAAATCCGCGCCCACTTCGCTCAGGCGAACGAGGGACGTTCCCTCTCGACGCTTCGATGATGCGAGGCGCTCATCGGGAAAGATCGAGGCGACCTTCCCCACGCCGTGCTCCTTCCCTGCGCCGAGGCTGAATACCTGGAACCCGCCGGAGTCGGTCATGGTCGGCCCCGGCCAGCCCGAGAAGCGATGAATCCCGCCAAGTGCCGCGATCGTCTCCTCCCCAGGGCGAAGGTGAAGATGGTAGGTGTTGCAGATGAGGATCTGAAGGCCGATGTCGATCAGAGCGCTCGGCTCGACCGCCTTGATCGTCGCCTGCGTGGCGACGCCGACGAAAGCCGGTGTCTCGACGATCCCGTGAGACGTCGTGATCGTCCCTGTTCGCGCAGCGCTCTTCGTGGCTTCGTGTGTGATCTTGAACATGAGATTCGATCCGTCTCCTGATCTGGTGCGAGATCCTATCCGATCGACGAAAGCTCCTGCCAGGAAGCTCTGGATAGCAGAACCGCCGAGATGGAGGTGAAGCGCACGGCGGGCGTGAACAGAGAACAACCACGAGAGACGACGAAGGCTACCTGGGAGGGTGCGGAGCCTCGCAGAGGAAGGCTCGGCTCCAATCGTCGACGAGGTAGGGTCGGACGGCGATGCGGTTCGTCCGAGCGATCGGCGCGAACAGGACGAGAGGCAGTGAGAGGGGAGAGGCGCTAGGAGGAAGAAGGGTCTTGCCGGGCTCGTCTCTCCGCGCTCGGTGCGCCCAAGCTGGCTTTTCCGCTCCTGAGTCTTTTCAGCGTTCTCTGCGTCCTCTGCGGTGAAAGGACCTCGGGTCCGATCTAGAGAACGTTGTAGAGCGCCGTGTAATCACAGGCGGGATGCCAGAACAGGTAGCCGTCGGCGCCGGCGTCCTTCGCGGCGCGGATCTGGTCCTCGATGTACGTCTCCAGGGGCATGCCTGTCGGCACCTTCAGGTCAAAGGCCTGAAGGAACGGACGGAAGTGAGCCGTAACTCGTTCTTGCGCCCCCGCGAGTGCCTCGGTCACGACGCGGTAGGGCTCGTCTCGATACGCCTGCTCCGCGTAGTGGGACGGATAGAGCATCGGCGACACGAAGTCGAGATGCGGGCAGATCCCCTCGAGTGACTGACCGATCGGGTCGATTCGCCGCGCGTTCCACGGCCAGAGAACCCGGCCGAACAGGTCGGCGGAAAGGGCGACCTTCCCGGAGAGCCGCTCACAGGCCTCGGCGAGGAATCCCTCGATTGCCGCATAGCGGTCCTCGTACGTGGGGACGAGATTACCGCCGTCGGCGAATCGGACGTAGTCGAACTGGATCTCGTCGAATCCGAGATTCGCGACCTCCTCGGCGATCTCCAGGTTGTACGCGACGGCAGCGCGCTCGTCGGCCGGAATCCAGTCATCGGCAAGGCCCAAGTGAGAGGCGAGTACCGGGTCGAAGAAGACGACCTGGCGGGCGATCAAGTAGAACCCGCGTCGGCGAAGCTCGGGCAGGAGAAGCCCGAAGTCGATCCTCCCGGTCGAAGCGCCGATCTGCTGAGCGAGCAGTACTTGGCTGCTGTAGGTCACTTCACCGTGCATGTTCTTGACGTTGATCACCAGTGCGTCGAGCTTGCGGTCCTTCCGAGCCGCCAAGAAACCTGCAACGACCTCTGGAATGGCGAGCGCGTGGGACGTGAGGTAGACGCCGATCCGGCCGCTTCCCGGATTGGAGAGAGAGAGGCGCGGTGCGGAACGCTCGGAGGAGAAGAGAGCGACAGCCGCGATGATCAAAACCGTCGCGGTGACTATGAATGGGAGTCTCGTGCGGCGCATGCAAGGATCGTACGGCCAGGACTCGCCCGCGCGGCCTTCATCCTTCCACTGCCCGAGGGACTTCTGGCACGTTCGCGGAAGACGAGTTCGGTTTGCGGTCTTCACAGGACTGCCACACGAGGCCCACTCTGGGGACAACTCGGCTGGCTACGATGCTTTCGTGAGGTGATGTCGAGTCAGGCACGTTCCTGGCTCGATTGTCGGTAGCTGGGGGTCAGACTATAATGGCCGGAAACTTCGCTTTTCAGGGTGGTGTCATATTCGTGAATACGTCAAGGCGGACGAAGCGCGTGTTGTTGTTGCTGATTGTAGGGATTGTGACGGCCTGGCTCGGGTGTTTCGCTGATACGAGAGGGCCGATCTCGATCCTCGGGGATTCCGATTTCACGACGGAGAATGGTGTCATCGGCGGGAGTGGTTCGGTCGACGACCCGTACGTCATTGCGGGCTGGGAGATCGTTCTGGATGAGAACGACGCCTACGGTGTGCAGATCGAGAACGTGACGCGGATGTTCATCCTGCGGGGACTCGTGATCTATAACGCCATGTCCCTGGATGGCGCAGGGATCCGAATCGGCTTCTCCGACGGGGGGAGGCTGGAAGGTTGCACGGTCTCCGGTGCGCTTGCCGGGATCAGGATCATCTCGTCGACCGACATCGAGATGGTCAACTGCGTGGTCGACTCCTTCGGCCTGGGACTTCGCGTCGAAGGGGAGACGGCGGATGAGTACCGACACAAGATCGACGACACGAACCTGTTCAACGGCCGCCCGATCGTTTACGTCTACGGGGCGGACGGCGCGACGATCGAGGGGGAGGAGACGTCGCACATCACCGTCGCAGGCAGCCGAAACGTGATGATCACGGGGAACAAGGTGACGGACGGAGACGGGATCACCCTCGCGTTCGTGACGGATTCGACGGTTACGTCAAACTCTTCGTATCGGACGAACCCGGTACTGTCCGAGCACGGGCTTCACTTGTATCGATCCGACGGAAACGTTGTGAGAGACAACACGTTGAGCAACAACCGCTTGGCCGGACTCCAACTTACGCTTTCGACGGACAACGAGATTGTGCGGAACCAGTTCCTCGCCAACGACACCGGGCTGAGGCTTCTCGCCTCGGACGGCAACGAGGTCCTCAACAACGTTGTCTTTTCGAACACGACCGGGATATCGCTTACGGGCGGATCGACTGACAACAGGGTGATCGGGAACGTGATCCACCACGAGAACACGAGACAGGGGATCTTCCTCGATCTGGCGATGCGGAATCTCGTGGAACGGAATGGACTCTCCGACTGCGAGGTCGGCATCCTGCTTGCCAAGGGAGCGGTCGAGAATCGGATCGTCGCCAACACGATCGTCGCGGGGGCATACGGCATCTCGCTCTCTGGATCCTTCAACGAGATCGAACGGAATCTGCTGAGCCAACAGTCACGAGGGATGCTTTTCCCCGAAACCTTCGGAGACTCGACCACGCGTGGGAACACCGTTCGCGGGAACGTCTTCGCCGACAACTCGAACCATCTCTATACGAACATCCATTCGTCCGGGAACACGTTCACCGAGAACGCGTTTCTCGACAACCGGGACGGCATGGTCTTGGATCGCGGAACGGGCAACCTGTGGAGCCTCGATGGGAAGGGCAACTACTGGGGAGGGACGGACGTTGTCGACGAAGACGGGGACGGGATCGGGGATGACCCGGTTACCGTCTACACCGCGGTCGTCGACGACGTGGCCCCACTTGCGAGCATCGAACCGAGCGAGGCGGGCGTCGGGATTCTCAGCACGCTGTCTACCCAGACGATCACCGTCGATCGAGGGGACGGAACGTCGGTCGACGTGGACGTGCTGCGGGCCGTTGCGGGCTTCGAACGATGGGCCGGGTTCCGGGGCTTTCCCGAGAAGTTCCTCGACGCGTTCCCAGGAATCCTGTTCGACTTCGAGGAAGAGGCTGAACGGAAGTTCACGATGCAGACTGTTCTGTTCGATCTTGACATCGCGTTCTTCGACGGCGAGGGGTTCCTGGTGGGGCGGACAACGATGACGGCGAACAGTCAGGACCTGTACACGGCTGGGAAGCCGTTCCAGTACGCGATCGAACTGCCGGCGGGATCGCTCGACGAGCTGTCGATCGGCGCCGATGCTCGATTGGTGATCCCGTAGGACGATGGGGAGGATTTCGGCCGTCGTCTTCGATCTCGATGGGACGCTCGTTCGATATCACGGGGTCGAGTTCGAGTCGAGTTGGGGGGCGCTTGCCGTCGCCGCCGGCGTGGGGGATCAGTCGCAGGCGCTGCTCGCCGAGTACATGCCGCAGCGTGATGCGTACCGCGAGTGGGTGGCGAAAGACGCGGCGCTCCTTGCGGGGATCCGAGTCGCCCGGGTCGCGGAGCACCTTTTCCCGGCTCCGTACGCACAGGGGGTACTATCTGCGATCGATCGGCTGCGAGGACGCCATCGGCTGGGCATTCTCTCCTCCGGCGTAGACCTCGTCGCGGACTGGGTGCGGGAGGATCTTGGCCTCGACTTCGCTTTGGCGAACCATCTCGAGGTCTTGGATGGGCGGTTTACGGGAGGATGCGAGACGCGTGTCGGCCTCTGGTCCAAGGACGAGGCGCTGCGAGGACTCAGTGCGCGGCAGGGGTTCGTGCCTTCCGAGATCTGCTACGTCGGGGACCACGTCAACGACATCCCGGCGATGCGCCTCGCCGGTCTGGCGATCGCGGCGAATCCGAAGGACCGAAGGCTCGCCGAGGTCTGCGATCATGTCATTGAGGACTTCTCGCAACTGCCCGGGCTGATCGATGCGTTTGTCGCGGCTTGATCGCCGATCCGGATGGGTCAGTCTGGATCCTCGTAGTAGAAGATCTGGTAGACGAGTCGGTCGAGGATCTCCCCCTTGTAGGTCATCCCGAGTCCGCGCGTGACGAACGCAGGAAGGCTCTGGCGGAGCGTCTCCGAATAGTCGACGGCGAGGACCGCGTCCCCGCCGAGCGTCGTCACCGCCTGCCGGAGAAGCCTGGCGCCGATCCGTCGTAGATCCTGGTGCTTGGGATCGATCACGACGACCGGGAGGAAGAAGATCTTCCCGTTGCGATAGCGGTTGGGGTACGTCTTCTCGAAATAGCCGGCGTTGACCCACGGAATCTTGCTGAGAACGTTGGTCAGAAGCGTTGCCCCGACCAGCGCCTCGGCGACGTAGACGAGGAACTTGGTGAAATCCTCGTCCTGCAGAATCGCGTCGAATTGCCGTTCGGTGTAGCCTCCGTGATGAATCGGCGTTCTCTCGTTCAGTTGCTGAAACGCCGCTTCGTAGATCGTCCACAGGTTTCGGCGATGTTCTTCTTCACGGACTACCAGGGTTTCAACGATGCGAATCGCTTCACTCACGGCCTCTCCCTGCTCGCGACGCTTGCTCGGCGGGCGCTCACGTCCCGAAGATGCGATCCCCGGCGTCTCCAAGCCCCGGAAGGATGTAGCCTTTCTCGTTCAGCTGTCGATCGAGCGCGGCGGTGTAGATCGGCACCTCAGGATGGGCGGCCGAGTACGCCTCGACGCCCTCGGGGGCGGCGACGAGACAGAGGAACTGGATCTGCACACCGCCCTCTCGCTTGACGATGTCCGTCGCCGCGATCGCGCTGCCGCCGGTGGCGAGCATCGGATCGACGAGAATGATCTGCGCCTCGGGAAGATTCGGCGGAAGCTTGCAGTAGTACTGGATGGGTTCGAGGGACTCCGGGTCACGATAGAGACCGACGTGGCCCACCTTGGCCATCGGGAGCAGGTGCAGCACGCCACTGAGCATTCCGGTCCCGGCACGCAGGATCGGCACCAGGACGACCGGAACGTTGAGGCCGCGACCTGTGGTCGGTTCAAGCGGGGTCTCGATGTGGCGCTCACGTAGCGGGTAGTCGCGCGTGATCTCGTAGACCATCAGCGCGGTCAGCTCGTCGAGCAGCGAGCGGAACGCCTCGTTGTCGGTGCGCACGTCGCGCATTCGCGTCAGCTTGCTCTGAATCAGTGGGTGATCGAGGATGTGAAGCTCTGCCATGGCCCTCCTCATGGTGATCTGGACTGGAAGGAAGATACCGAATCGCGTTTCGAGCGGCAACCGGCCATTGGCATTCCCTCTTGCTCACAGGGCGTGGCGCGCACATCACCACGTGAGCTCGGCTCCGGCGGTGATGTTGACCAGTGCGGGTGACTCCACGTCGATGTCGAGTTCCAGCCAGGCAGAGGCCCGTTCGCTGAGTTCGAGGCGGACCAGAGGCGTGATGCGCGCGAGGTTCGGTGCAGGGGAACCGCTCCAGAAGAGCGTCGTCTCCGTCTCGATCGCACGTTCGGGCGCGAGACTACCCTCCGTCTCGAGGATTAGCGTCGCGGCGTAGCGGTCGTCGATCCAATCGTCGGGGTCTAGATAGACGGTCGCCTCGATCCCCGTGCTGCCGATGGTTCCTTCAAGCTTGGCTTCGGTGAGGCTAAGCCCCTCCATCAGCCCGCCGGCTCCGGAGATCTCCGCTTCGAATTCAAGACAGAGAACCTCGCCGAGTTCGATGGACGGATCGATCTCGATCGTTGTCCCGGTGAGCGTACGCCCCACCTCGAGGTCGAGCGACAGCCACGGAAGGCGATCGATGATCAGCTTCTCGATCGTCAGCGTCAGCGCGTCGAAGCCGTCGTCGTCGATCTCGACCTCGATTGACGTGTCCGTGCCGCAGACCGAGAACGCTGCCTTGGCTTCGGCGTCGTAGAACGCGAGGGGCTCGCAGTCCCCTGAGCGGAAACGCACTCTCGTGTCCATGTCGACTGCGTCGGATGCCCAATCGGTCTCCAGCGCGAGCCAGTCCCGTGTGCGCGTGAGGTCGTGCTCGAGTTTCAGGCTGACCTCTCCGAAGATCCACACGACCGAGGTCTTCCAGTCCCTGAATCGGTCCTTGTCCGGCTCGAAGCGTAGCCTCGATTCGATCTCGAAGGCTTCCTCGGACCAAAGGACCTCGAACGTGAGGGCATCCCAAACGCCTTCGTCAAACCCCAGCTCGGCCGACGCTTTCCACGTGGCGAACGTGAGTTCCACCGTCGCCTCGCCCTCAGGCTGCAGGGATCCGGACGAGACGTCGTAGAGAAGACTCACGTCGAACGCTCCGGAGAGGGGAGACGATGTGCCCGCGTCGCCCCACGCGAGAAGCAGCAAAGACGCAGCGAGGATCGCATGGAGGGCGAAGCATCGAGGCCGAGAGAAAGCAAGCCGACAGGCGATCACATAGGGAAAGATAAGTGAAGAGCAGCAAAGAGGCAAGCGGCCTCGCCTGAACGGGTCGGGCGAGACCGCTTGCCGACATCGAGCTCGTCGAGGCTAGGTTCCTGCCACCTGGACGGAATCGACGAGCACGTACGGCGCCGTCGCGTTGATGAACCCGAGAGCCGGCCCGGTTTCAGCGCTCACGGCGCGGATGTTCTTGAAGTCCTCGTAGATGTTGACCGAGATCATCGTGTTGTCGAGGCGTCCGATCACCTCACCGCCCTTGATGTGGAACCCGATCGCCTGCACCGAGAACTGACCTTGCGGGTAGTTCCCCGAATGGAAGCCCATCCCGAAGTAGACGAGGAGACCTTCATCCAGACCGGCGATGAGCTCGCGATAGGGTCGACTCCCCGGATCGACAGAGAGCCGGATCGGCCAAGGACTCGGCTTGGTCTCGGTTCCGCCCGTGAACAGCTCTCGCTTGACGGCGTTCCCGGTCGAGGCCTCCCCGAGGGCGCTCGCCGAGCGCTGATCGAGCAGGAGTCCCTTCAGAACCCCCTGCTCGATGAGGGCACGTCGCTGACAGGGGACCGCTTCGTCGTCGAACGAGCGAGCACCGAATCCGCCTTCCGCGACAGGATCATCGGCGATGGTGAGCCGGCTTGAGAACAACTGCTCACCGAGTCGGTCGACCACCGGCGAGGTCCTCTTCTCAATCGCGCCCCCCTCGAGTCCGGCCCACAGCGCCAACAAGTAGAGACAGCAGGCGTCGGGCGTGAAGATCACCGGCAGTCTGCCGGTGGACGGTGTGGAGACCTTCTCTGTCCAGCCGTACCACTCGAGAAACTCGTCGATCAGGTCATCTGGCCTCGATTGAGGGGAGGCCGAACCGCGCCACTTGTAGACCGGCATGCCGGCGCCCTTGATCGGCGCGCCGAGGGAGAGGACGACGTCGGTGGCCTTCTGATGTGCCTGCGCTCCCTCGGTGGTTTCGATGACGAGCTCCCGGGTCTCCATCTCGGCGTTGACCTCCAACGGCAGGTCGTCCCGCTTCTTGCGGATCGCGTCAAGAACCGATTCGCTGAGCGTGATAAGGTTCTCGCTTGTCAGTTTCTCCGCCTCCGCGTCGAACGCATCCACCTGGGGATAGTCAGCCGCCGGCGCGAACGAGAACGTCGCCGGATCGCCGTAGGCGGACGCCGTCTTCGCCTGATCGATCAGGCCGGGCTGATCGGGCGACACGGCGAACGTCGAACCCATTCTGCCTTGGTGGATCACCCGCAATGCGACCGAAGAGAGGTCATTCTCGGAGATCTGCTGGAGCCGGCCGTTCTCGTACGATGCGGAGACCGTGTGCGCTCGCTTCCAGTACAGCTCGGCTTGGTCGACCGACTGTCTCGCTTGCTCGATAAGCTCGTGCATCAGACGCCTCCGATGGTGACTTGGTCGATCTTGATGGGTGGTGTTTGCTTGCCCGACAGCCGGTTCGCCTGACCGGCCTTGCCGCAGCCCCCGCGTTCCGAACCTTCGAGGTCCGTGCCGACCATCGAGATCGCCTGAAGCGTGGAGAAGAGTTCGCCGGACATGTTGATGTCGCGGACCATCGGCCCGAGGCGGCCGTTCTCGATGCGGAACCCCCACTGTGCGCCGAAGGTGAACTGGTCGCCCGACGTCTGCCCACCCTTGGCGCCGACGAGGTAGTAGCCCTTCTCGATCGACCCGACCATGTCGTCGAACGAATCCGTGCCGGCCTCGATGCAGATGTTTGACATGCGGACGACGGGCGTGTTGATCGCATCGACGGCGCGCATGTTCCCCGAGAGAGGCTCGCCGAACTCGGCGGCCGTCTCCCTCGAGTGGAGTCTCCCCGACAACACGCCCTCGGTGATCAGCGGTGTTCGAACACCGTGCACCCCCTCGTCATCGATGACGTAGGTCCCTGGGAGTCCGGGAAGCGATGAGTCGTCAAAGACGTTCAAAAGGGGCTTTCCGAGAGGCGCGCCAAGCTTGAGCTTCTCCCGGAACGCGGGATTGTTCTGCAGGCCGTCGGCCTCCGAGAGGTGGCCGAACGCTTCGTGAATGAACACCCCCGACTCGCTCGGATCGAGGATGACGGGGAACAGGCCGGCCTTGGCCGGCTCCGCGTCGAGCAGGGCGCGGCCGATCCCGACCCGCTCTTCGAGTTCGTCCTCACGATGCTGCAGGCGTCCGAAGTCCTCGTTCCCGCCGAACGCGAAGCGAACGCGCTGCATGACGTCGCCCCGCTTGGTCACGATGAAGCCGAGAATGTTCGCCACGACGATGTCGTATTCGATGACCGATCCCTCGCTGTTGACGAAGATGCGGTGAGAGACGAACTCGTCGTAGTTGGCCTCGGTCGTGGCGACCGTTGGCTCCCGCAGGATCATCTCGTTGTAGTGGGCGACGAGGTCGAGCTTCTCCTGGACCGAGGCGTGCCGCGCGTCGCGTGGCGACGAGATGAGGAACGACTCCGTGATCGCCGGGGCCTCGGCGAGTCGCAGCGGCTTGTCGCGCCGTCCGCCGGCGATGGCGGCCGATGCCGCGGCCGCTTCGGCCATCGATCCGGCCCGCGAAAGATCGGAGAACGAGGCAACCGCCTTGCCCCCTTTCGCGTACGCGCGGACGTGTCCCCCCGAGGTCTCGTACGATGCGACCTCCACGAGCTGCTTCCCACGGAACGAGATCCGCGTCTTCCGGTTCTCCTCATAGCGGAGATCTGCGTAGTCGGCGAAAACAGCTCCGACAATCCCTGCCAGTTTCTCCTTCATCGAACCACCACCGCTTTCTCTTGTCTTGTATCGCCATTCTAGGGACGGGTCGGCCGAACCTCAACGGATTCCCGCAAGATCGCCGTTGGCGAGGGGCATCGTGGCCCTGTACTCTGAGACCGTCGTGAACGAATCGGGTGATGGGGGACGACGGTACGCGTGGACGTTCGCCAGCCTGTTCGTGGCCACGGCCGTCGCACTGGTCGGCATCGGGATTATTGCTCCCATTCTGCCACTCTACGCGAAGACGTTCTCTGCGAGCGGGTTCGAGATCGGGCTCGCCTTTGCAGCGTTTCCGCTGTCGAGGGCGGCGATTGGCCCATGGATCGGGCGTCTGTCGGACCGAATCGGGCGGCGACGGCTCATCCTCTTCGGGTTGGGCGCGTTCACGATCCTCTCCCTCCTGTACACGGTCGTCGGCCAGCTCTGGCATCTGGGCGCCATTCGGTTCGCCCAGGGCGCGGCTTCGATGATGGTCACGCCGATCGCCCAGGCCTACGTCGGCGACATCACACGGCGGGAACGGGCGGCGCTGATGATGAACATCTTCTACTCTTCGATGTTTATCGGTGTCTCGCTCGGACCGCTGATCGGCGGATGGGTCGGCGAGACATGGTCGCACGAGGCGGCGTTCGTGGCGATGAGCATCCTGAGCATGATTGCCTTGGTCATGGTCGCTGTTTGGGTCCCGGCCGATCATGGATCGAAGGGGTCCGTCCGACAGAGACCTGCAACGGGTGTGCGGCTGAGAGACCTCGTGAGACTCGATCCGGTGAAGGGGATCATGCTCTACTTCGCGTCGCGTGGATTCTGGCGGCAGGGGATGAACACCTTCTACCCGCTCTACGCCGCCGCGACGCTCGGATTCGGAGAGGCAAGCATCGGCTACGTGCTGTCGGCCTACTTCTTCGGCGGGGCGGTACTGCAGATCCCGTTTGGCTATCTCGCGGATCGGTGCCGACGGTTTCCTCAGATTCTCATCGGGAGCCTCGGTGCGCCGCTGCTTCTGATCGTTGTCCCGTTCCTGCGGACGTTGCCCGCCATACTGGGCGTGATGTTCGCGATCGGCGCGTTCTCCGCGCTTGCCAGGGCGTCGTTGCTCGGCATTCGAACGGAGCTCGGGAAGACGCACGGGATGGGATCTCTGGCCGGCCTGCACGGATCTGCGTTTTCCACCGGACAGGTGATCGGGCCGCCGGTGTCGGGTCTCATCGCGGACGGTCTCGGCCTGTTCTGGGTCTTCCCGCTTTGGAACGTCGTCGGAGTGGCGGCGGCGGCAGTCTCTCTTCGGTGGTTTCGAGGCTGGCGAGCGACGGGCGCGCAGGAGCCGCCGGTTGTGGAGCCGGACACCTAGGACGCTGCGCCTTCGCGGTTCGCTCGTCTACAGAAGCGCTTCGATCATCCACTCGGTCAGTTCGAGGGTCGGATGCCCGCGGAAGCGAATGACGCCCTGACGATCGATCAGGAACGTGTGCGGGATCCCCACGCTTCCACCGCTCAGCACGCCGTACAGCTGAGCGACCGGCGTGTACTTCCCTCCGGGTTCCCAGACACTGATGAAGTTCCGGTAGCCGTTGGCCTCGAGGTAGTCGATGGTCGTCTGCTCGACTGCGTCCGTGCTGATCAGAATCGCGACGAGCCCCTCGGCTTCGTAGGCACGCACGAGCGCGTCGAGGTGCGGCATGCTCCGCCTGCACGGGCCGCACCATTCGCCCCAGAAGTCGAGCAGGACGACGCTGCCGCGGGTTTCGGAGAGCGAGATCTCGCCTCCATCCGTCGTGTGGGCCGTGAAGTCAGGGGCGGTGTCCCCCAAATCGGTTCCGACCGGCGGGCCGTCCTGACTGACGGTGATCGTCAACCGGTCGATCCCTTGGGCGCTCTGGTCGTCGGTGAGAGTGAGCGTCGCGACGTAAGTGCCCCCGGCGTCGTACACGTGATGGACGGCGATTCCTAGGTCCGAGCCGGTCGCGGGGTCGGAGCCGTCGCCGAAGTGCAAGGTGTACTCCATCGGCCGCCCGCGCGGGTGTTCGGAGTAGGAGAGATTGAAGCTTGCGTCGAGCGGCGCGGGCCCGCTCACCGCCGCGCTGGCCAAGACCGCGATCGGCTTCGATCCGCGGAAACAGCCGGCGAGAGAGATCAGAAGGCCGACAGCGATCACGCCGGCGGCGAGGATTCGTCGATCCATCATGGTTCAAAGGATCGTCGAGCCGGCGTGTGGAGCGCAATGACCGCTGAGCGCTCCTTCCTCGACGCACTTCCTGTCGGAGGCAGGGCCGTGGGTCCGTGCCGAGTGGAGGACGTAGGGGGAGGTCGAGAAGACCTGGATGTCCACAGCCGCCGGCAGGGCGTCGCACGACGCACGCGTGTCGTGTGGTGGCAAAAGGCAGTTGACGTCAGAAGAACGGGCCGCTATGATCCGATCTGTGATCGAACGATGCACACGAACCGAGAACGGTATCGACCCCTGTTGATCTATATTCCTGTGCCCCGCTAGGGGCGTCTCTGAGAGTTGTCTTCACGTGCGTATTGGGTAGGACGGTTTCGGTGGTTTTGATGCTTCTGCGAGCGAGGTACGAAAGATGAATCGGTATGAGAAGCTGACGAAGGACCCGGTGGCCAGAGAGGCGGCACTGCTCGCCCAATGGCGAGATCGGCGGACATTCGAGAAGACGCTGGAGAAGACCAAGAGCGGTCCGCGGTACGTGTTCTACGAGGGTCCGCCGACGGCGAACGGGATGCCCCACTTCGGGCACTTGATGCCTCGTGTCTACAAGGACCTCTTCCCCCGCTACAAGACGATGCGGGGTTTCTACGTTTCGCGGAAAGGCGGCTGGGACACCCACGGGCTTCCCGTCGAACTCGAGGTCGAGAAGGAGATCGGGGTCAACAGTAAGCCGGAGATCGAGGCCTACGGCGTGGAGCGATTCGTCGAGAAGTGCAAGGAGTCGGTCTGGCGGTACAAGGGCGAATGGGAACGGATGATCGAGCGGATGGGCTTTTGGATCGATCTGGACGCTGCCTACGTCACCTACGCCGATGGATACATCGAGAGCGTCTGGTGGGAGCTGAAGACGATGTTCGATCGTGGTCTCCTCTACCAGGGGCATAAGACGCTTCCGTACTGCCCACGGTGCGGGACCGGGCTCTCGTCGCACGAGGTGGCGCAGGGTTACCGGCGCGTGGAGGAGCCCTCGGTCTCGATTCGGATGCGGGTTTCGAGTGACGAGGAGTCGGGCTACAAGCGCGATGGCGAGGATCCGGTTTCACTGTTGACCTGGACGACGACCCCCTGGACGCTTCCGGCGAACGTCGCGTTGGCGATCGCGGCAGACGCTGTCTACGTCGAGGTGAAGCAGGACGACGAGCGACTCATCCTCGCCAAGGCACTCGTGGAGAAGGCGCTCGAGGGTGAAGTCTGCGTGATTCGCGAGTTCCCCGGAAGCGAGCTGATCGGTCTGCGATACGAGCCTGCGTATTCGCTCACGGTCGATCCGGCCGCCCACCGCGTGTACCCGGCGGACTTCGTCAACCTCGAAGACGGGACCGGGATCGTTCACATTGCCAGCGCGTTCGGAGAAGATGACTACAGACTCGGCCAAGACGTCGGACTGCCATTCGTACAACCCGTCGATCTCGAGGGGCACTTCACCGACCAGTTTCCGATGTGCGCCGGAGCGTTCGTAAAGGACGCGGATCCGAAGATCGTCGAGGACCTTGATGAACGGGGAATCCTGTATCGATCGGTGATCTACGAGCACGACTACCCGTTCTGCTGGCGCTGCGATACGCCGCTCCTCTACTACGCAATGGACTCGTGGTACGTCGAGACGACGGCGGTGAAGGAGCAGATGATCGAGAACAACGCTGGGATCCAGTGGATCCCGGCGCACGTCGGCGAGGGACGGCTTGCCGACTTCTTGGCGAATCTGAAGGACTGGGCTCTCTCTCGGGATCGATACTGGGGGACGCCGCTCAACCTCTGGGTCTGCCGAAGCTGTGGCGAGGTGTCGAGCGTCGGAAGCCGCGCGGAGCTCGTCGAGCGAGCGACCGATCCGGATCTTGCGAAGGGCGTCGAGCTTCATCGCCCATACATCGATGCCGTGACGTTGCGGTGTACCGGGTGCGGGCAGGAGGCTCATCGCGTCCCGTACGTGATCGACGCGTGGTTCGACGCGGGGAGCATGCACACGGCGCAGTGGCACTATCCGTTCGAGAACGAGGAGATGTTTCGCGACCAATTCCCGGCCGACTTCATCTGCGAGGCGATGGAGCAGACTCGCGGGTGGTTCTACACGCTTCTGGCGACAAGCACGATCATGTACGGTGTGGCTCCCTACCGGACCTGCTTGAGCACCGGTCTCGGCCTTGACGAGAACGGTCTCAAGATGTCGAAGAGCAAAGGGAACGTCCTCGACCCTTGGGAGCTGATCGACCGATACGGTGCGGACTGTATTCGCTGGTACCTGTTCTCGACGACCACGCCGTGGAAGACGCGACGCTTCTCCGAGAAGGGCATCGCAGAGCCGCTCTACCGTTTCCTCGACACGCTGCGGAACACATATGACTTCTTCGCTCTGTACGCGTCGATTGACGGGTACGATCCGGGCGCCCACGCGGACACGGAGGCCGAGACGATCCTCGATCGATGGATCCGATCTCGGCTTCATTCGGCGACAATGACCGTCGTGGAGGCGCTCGACGCCTACGACGTCGTGACAGCGACGGCAACTTTGGAAACGCTGGTCGAGGATCTGTCGAACTGGTATGTACGGCTCTCTCGCCGCCGGTTCTGGAAGGGCGGCATGGGGCCCGACAAGTCCGCGGCCTACGGAACATTGAGATGCGTCCTCCTCGAGACGAGCAAGCTCCTCGCCCCGTTCGTGCCGTTTCTCGCCGATGCGATCTACTTGAATCTGCGGACGGACGGCGACCCGGAGAGCGTTCACCTTTGCTCGTACCCGGTGCCCGACGAGGCGCGTGTGGACGCGAAGCTGGAGAGCGAGATGGCCCTGGCGCGCAGGATCACGGCCCTCGGACACCAAGCGCGTAACCAAGCGCAGATCAGGGTCCGGCAGCCGTTGTCGCGCGTGTTCGTGTACGCGGAGCCGGGAAGCCTGTCGGTGGAGATGATCGACCTGCTGAGGCGTGAGTTGAACGTGGAGGAGATCGAGACGTTCGCGGCGCTCGAGGAGGCCTCGGGCTTGTTCACACAAGTCGCGGTTCCCAACTACCGCACGCTTGGTCCACGCCTTGGGCAGTTGGGGCAAGCGGCGGGAAGGTGGATTCAAGGTCAGGATCCATCTGTCCTACGTGATGCGCTTGAGAAGGGTTCGGTGTCAGTGGTTTCTGACGGGGACGTGTTTGAGATTACGAGTGAGGATGTGAGATTCGAGAAAGCGCTTCTTCAAGTGTGGGAGCAGTGCGTCAGTTCAGAAGGGGCAGTGCTGTTCCTGAATCTGGAGATCACGGAGAGTCTCCGCAAGAAGGGCGCACTGCGCGACTTCGCCCATCGAGTTCAGTTGGCACGCAAGGTGGCCGGCTTCGAGGTGACCGATCGTATTCGTCTGGTGGTTGAGACGGACAAGGACTTGGCAAGTCTGATCGCCGAGAACGAGACGGAGATCAAGGAGGAAGTCTTGGCGACCGAGATCTCAACTGCTCCGGCCGAGAATGCCGACCACCGCGAGACGTTCGAGCTTGACGGGAGCAGCGTGACCGTCGGCCTGACACGGGTCGACGCATAGGAGGAGAGGATGTCGACAGCGGTTCTCGGCTTGCAGTGGGGAGACGAAGGGAAAGGGAAGATCACTCACGTCCTGGCGCGGGATGCGGAGATGGTCGTTCGGTTCAACGGCGGCCCGAATGCGGGGCACACCGTGATCGATCGCGGTGTCAAGTTCGGGACGCACCTGATTCCTGCGGGGGCCTTCTACGCAGGGACGCTCTCCGTTCTCGCCGGCGGGATGGTGATCGACCTCAAGGTGCTCCGACAGGAGATCGATGAGATCGGCGCGCATCTGGGCGGCGTACCTGCGATCCTGATCGCTGAGAACGCGCACTTGATTCTCCCCTACCATCGGACGCTCGAGGAACTCGAGGGATCAGGCGCGCACTTCGGAACGACCCGACGTGGGATTGCCCCCGCGTATCGCGACAAGGCGGCGAAGGTCGGGATTCGGGCGGGAGATCTTCTGCGCCCGGCGGACCTCGAGAAGCGTGTGGCGCGGCGTCTGGCGTTGCTGAAGCGGCTGTGGCCGGACAGCGAGGAGATCGGAGCGATGAGCGTGGGCGACCTGTGTCGCGAGCTTCTCGAACTCGCGGAGCCCCTGTTGGATTGCATCGGGGACGCCGCTGGGTCGATCGCGTCCGCCCTTTCTTCCGGCCGCCAAGTGCTCTTCGAGGGAGCTCAGGGTGCATTGCTCGACGTCGATCACGGGACGTACCCCTACGTGACGTCGTCGTCGACGACGTTCGCCGGCCTCGGCAATTCGATCGGAATCCCCTCTCCGTCTGTCTCACGCCGGATCGGTGTGATGAAGGCCTACGCTACGCGAGTCGGCGAAGGGCCGTTCCCGACGGAGCTTGAGGACGATCTCGGAAAGTTGCTCCGAGATCGCGGCGGCGAGTTCGGCGTAACGACGGGACGTCCGCGGCGATGCGGGTGGCTCGACCTCGTGGCGGTCCGACACGCGCTGTTCGTCAACGACGCGACGGAGATCGCGCTGACCAAGCTTGACGTGCTCACCGGTGTCGACGAGATCAAGGTCTGTCATGCGTATCGGCTGGACGGCCGGCAGATCGAGCAATTCCCGCTTGCGGCGGAGATTCTTGAGCAATGCGAGCCCGTCTATGAGTCCTTGCCGGGATGGACGGAAGCGCTTGGCGAGGCAGAGCGTCCGGAGGACTTGCCGGCGAAGGCAATCGGCTGCGTCCGGCGTCTTGAAGAGCTGACCGGGGTTCCGATCGGTATCATCTCTTACGGCCCTGCTCCGGAGGAGACAATTCAGCGGAAGCTGTGAATCCTGAACAGAGAGGCGCCAGATACATGTTCGCGGGGCTTTGAACCGTGAACAAGGGGCAGATATAATCGCGTCTCGGTTCACGACAGGAGTCCATTCATGCAACGCACGTTTGTGGCGAAAAACGAAGAGGTCGGCAGGACCTGGGATCGCGAGTGGTTTCTCGTGAATGCGGACGGCAAGCGCCTTGGCCGGCTCGCGTCGGAGATTGCCACGATCCTTCAGGGGAAGCACAAAGCGATCTACACACCTCATGTCGATACCGGGGACTACGTCGTCGTGATCAATGCGGAGCGAATCGCCCTAACCGGCAACAAGTGGGATGACAAGCTCTATCAGCGCCACACCGGCTACATCGGCGGGCTCAAGGAACTCTCCTACAGGCGTCTGATCGAGCGACGGCCGACGCTACCGCTCCGGGAGGCCGTCCGACGAATGCTCCCCAAGACCAAGCTCGGCAAGCGCATGCTGCGCAAGCTGAAGCTCTACGCAGGCCCTAACCATCCGCATTTCGCGCAGAAGCCCACCGAACTCACGCTGTAGCTGGAACCCGTCCGACCAGCGGGTGGTGGACAGATGTCCATGACCCCCTAGACAAAGTCGGATGAGCGCCTCGACACCCTTCCTTTCGGTCCGGACGCCGCCGGGGCTACGATCTGTTCGGCTGCAACAGGACTTAAGACGGGTGGTGGGGAGAGATGTTGAAGCGTATCCGAAGCATCGCATCGTGGACCGTTGTCGTTTCGCTGATCCTCGGGATCGGACTCGGAGCCGTTGGGCAAAGAGTCGCGGTGTTCATTCTGGCCGCGGCGCCTGTACCCGCGGCGGATCTGGAACTGCTGAAAAACTACGCCAATCAACGCTGCGCCGTGATTGCCGGCGTTGAAGTGGCGACCTCAGGCGAACTGATGTACGCGCAGCGCCTGACGAACACATACGTTGGGAACAGCATTACCGTGGACGGCATGCGGCGACTCTCGCAGACGCTGGATGCCCACCACATCGTAATCCTTCGGCTCGTTCGGTGGGAGAATCGAATCTCCTACAAGCCCGAGCGCTCGCTCCTTCTACTCGGAGCCACTTCGTTCCTCGATGCGTCACTTCAGGTCCTCATTAGTCCGTTGGGGCTTCTGTTTGGAATTGACAAAGAGGCCACCGTGGCCATCTTGGCGACGGTGTTCAGCCCGAGAGGAGACGTGGAGTTCTCCACAACGGTGACGTACGCCGATCACCCGCTTCTGTCTCTCTTAACGGCCGATCCGCTCGAGGCAGCGAAGGGTGCGATTGACTCGGCCCTGTACCAGGTGGCCGTTGCACTGTGAAATGATGAAGAGAACGCGGAAGGAGGCGCGCGCACAGCGTAATCGGGGTTACAGACTTAGGGGGGGTCCTTCTGATAGAGTGAAGACGATTTCCTCTCTTCGATCGATACAAAGATGAGAATGCCAACAAAGGAGGTAGCAATGAAGGTGCGTGGGGTCAGTCTGTTTGGCCTTCCCCTCCTTCTGACGGTGGTCGTTCTCCTACTTCCGGCGACGGGGTTGGCCCAAAGCGACGGCTTCTACACTGTCAGTCAAGGGGAAACGCGAGTTACCGCTGCGCCGTTGGAGAACCCGGTGGGAGTTGTGGATTTCTACGGGTACACAGCGAGCATTGCGTCGACAGGTTTCGAGGAGGCGAACACGGCTGTGCTGTTCCTATACAGGGACACGAGCAGCGGTGAACTCTCCTTGTTCGTGCTACTCAGCGGAGTTGCTGGGAGCACGGCGGGCAGCGTGTCGATGCCGATGAACGGTGTCCCAGCAGGGGCAGGTTTCCAGGTTCAGGATGACAATTTCGACTTCCGGGATACCTGGGACTTGACGCCCCCGACCGGGACCGTTTCGTTGACGTACGACGATGGGCTTGGAGACGGACTGGTCCTCGGCCCGCTCACGGAGGAGTTCCAGCTCGAGCTGTTCCCTGTCTTCGCGACGGGGATCTCGCAGGTGAAGTTCCTCTCGGGGAACATGGCGTTCCCACAGGAGACGATCCTCAATCTCCTCGATCCGATCCTCATTGAGGGAACGCTGAACCGGCCGCCGACGGTGTCGTTCTTCGTCTCGCCGGCCGCGGTTCACATCAATGAGCCGGTCACGTTCGACGCGTCGGCGACGTTCGACCCGGACGGGTCCGTCGACACCTACGAGTGGGACTTCGACGGGGACGGCCTGTTTGAGCTCGTGACGAGCGATCCCGTCGTGACCCACACCTACACGACGAGCGGTCTCAGGAGCGCGACGCTCCGCGCGACCGATGCTGCGGGAGCGATGGACCGGAAGACGGTGACGCTCGATGTCGGCGAGCTTGCGGTGACCGTGGCGCGGACCATCTCCACGATCGCGGCCCTGCCTGGGAGCACGTTCCTCGTCGCTGTCCGATTCGAGCCTCAGATGGATCTTGCCGGCGTCGGGCTCCAAGAGAACCTGCCGGTCGGCTGGAAGGTCAAGCCGCTGGAGAACGCTGGCGCCGCATTCAAGCGTTCGGACGTGCAGTGGGTCTTCATTGATCAGATCAAGGCGCTCACGACCAAGGTCATCTCCTACGAGGTGACGGTCCCGGACAGCAACCAGCTCATCGCGACGACGCTTCCGGTCTGCTTCACGATCACGGGGACGTTCCAGTCGATGACGCCGGGGATGGAGATCCCTGTCGAGGGTGACTCGAAGATCGAGATCAGTGATACGCTTCCGCTGAAGACGGCGATTGCGCACCTCGTTCCGCGGATGGGCATCGACATGGAGGACACGATCGACCTGCGGCTGTCGCAGAAGATCGGTCCGCAGCAGCTCGCTCGCGCCCTCGAGATGTGGCAGTACGGCGAGGCGGTGCCGTGGACGCAAGGCGCGACGATCAGCCTGGAGGAGATGAAGGAGCTGTCGGCCTACGCCTACACGTGTACGCCGGTCGATCTTCCGCTTCCGGGAATGAATCTGACGAACATCACCGCTGTGCGGACGATCGCTACGCCGGTACCGTGCAACAACATCCTGCTCAACTACTACGGGCCTGGCGGCGACAAGGCGGCGAGCACGTTCACCGTCAAGGTTGAGATCTGGGCCGATCAGGATCTCTACGGTGTGGGCCTCAAGGAAGACCTGCCGACGGGATGGAAAGTGATCCCGATTGACAACGCCGGCTTCACGTACAAGGCGTCGCGCACGGAGTGGGTCTACCCGACGAAGCTTCCCGCGAACACCATGAAGGCGATCATCTACCAGGTTGAGGTTCCTCAGACGGAGGCGATCGAAATCGCGGCGAGTGATCCGTGCTACGCGAGTTCGAACGACCTGTACGGCATCGTCGATTCAGGCCTTCCGTGCATGGAGACGACAGTGACCGGCGACAGCGGAATCGATATCAGCGATTGCGTGTCGGTGCTTGTGGCGATCTCCCGATGGGACGTCAACAACGACCGTCTCGACATCACGCTTTCGGACAAGATCTCGTTCCAGCAGGTCCAGCGCGCGATCGCGTTCTGGCTCGAGGACGAGATTGTTCCGTGGACGTGCGGGCAGACCGTCGGGTACCACACGCTGAAGGAGATCATCGCCTACTGGCTGACCGGAACGAACATCTGCGATCCACTCCCGAGCGTGCCCGATGGGCCCTGCGACCCCGACGAGTGGCTCTGTGATCCGTAGGTCGGCCTAGGCCGGGCCTCGTACTGGGAGATGATACGAATGAGAACGACCAACCATACGGCGAGGGGGGTACCCCTCGCCGTCCTCTTTTTGTTGTTGGCATGTTTGTCCTGGGCGGTGATGGGTGAGGGAACCCTTCGTATCGACCAGACGATCAGCCTGAACGAGATCTACGTTGCTGGAACCGACAGAGACCCGGAGTCCGCCACACTGACCCTCGATATCGAGGTCCTTGGGTCGGCGGCTCGCTATCCGATCGACTGCTTGTTTGTGATCGATGTCTCGGCTACGTCTGACGTCCTTCGGGCGAAGGAGTTCGCCTTCGATCTGATTGACCAGCTAGGGGTGGACGATCGTGCCGGACTCGTCTCGTACGGCACGACGGCTGAACTCTCCATGCCGCTGACGCACAACCTTGGGGCCGTCAAGCTTGCGTTGGCCGATCTTACGGCGCGCGGGAAATCGGCGATGGGTCTCGCGATGCAGATGGCCCGTCGCGAGTTCGACCAAGCCGGCCGAGAGGACGCCGTTCTCGTAGAGATCCTCATTTCCGACGGGCAGAGCAGCGTCGGGATCGAGCCGGACATGGAGGGCGAAGCGGCCGCGCAGATCGGGGTCAAGATCATGTCTATCGGGCTCGGAACGCTGATCAATCGCAACATGCTTGAGGCGTTCGCCGAGCAGACCGGCGGGCAGTTCTTCCAGAGCCCGACGGATCGTGCTCAAACGGACATCTTCATGGATCTGGACGTTCTCGTCGCCGCAGGAGACGTGCGTATCGAGAAGCGCCTTCCGCCAGAGCTGCGTTTCGTTGAAGCGACTCCGGCGGCGTCGCAAGTGGAGTTGCACCCGGACGGGACGACGGTGGCCGTCTGGCGCCTCGCTGATCTCGAGCTTGGCGAAAGAACGGCGATTGATGTGGAACTGGAAGTGCTCGAGCTGGGCGATTGGAAGACAGACGTTGACTCGACGATTCGCTTCGTCAACTTCCGCGGCGTGCAGCAGGTCTTGCAGATCCCGTCTCTGACAGTGTCGGGTATTCTGCCGTACACCGTACCCGCTGCGAAGATCACGGCGACAAGAACGATCGACACGTGCCTTCCCGGCGATCAGACCGTCCCCGAAGCAACGGTCAACGTTGTCCTTGTCATCGACCTGCAGGGCACGCTGAACGGCATGGCCGTTGTGGAGAGTTTTCCCGCCGGCTGGACGTTCATCGAAGGCGACAACGATGCGGCGACCGTGCGCTCGTCAGGGAGTTCGGCCGAGTGGCTGTTTGTCGAGAAACTCGTTGGAGACGCAGCCGACGCCCAGCGTGAGATTCGGTATTCCCTCCAGGCGCCTGTCAGCGTTTCGACCGGGGGATCGGGAGTGGCTCAAGCATCGATCCAGGGATCGATGGGCAGCTCATCGCCGCGTTTCACGCAGCCGATTCTTGGCGAGGACAAGCTGACGGTCATCGAGTCCTTGCCGATCCCGATCGTGATCTCGCGATGGGACACCGACGCCGACGAGTTGAAGCTCTGCGAGGCGGAGCCGGAGATCATCGACTTCGCCGAGATCCAGTTTGCCGTGTCGCTCTGGCTTTCGGGAGAAACGGTCCCGCAGACGAGCAACCAGACGATCGACATCATGACGATGCAGGACCTGATCGCCTATTGGTTGACCGGGAGATCGGTCCACGATTCGCTCCCCTAGACGGGGAGCGAGTCGACGTCGATCCTGCGATAAGGAGGGGGTATGAAGAAGAGAGCCTTCGGATTGGTCTTCTTGGCCGCCGTCGTCGGTGCTTGCGCGGTCGGCGGCCTCGCGTGGAACGCCGACTTCGATCCGTCAACCTACAATCCGGACGTCGATCAGTCCATCACGTTTTCGGTCTGCGAGCCGTGTCTGGATTCCGGATCATATCGATATGCGTGGGACTTCGACGGGGATGGCTCGGTCGACTTGGAGACCGAGGATCTGGTGGTCGAGCACGGATTCGGCGAGCCTGGCTTCTACGAGACGGAGCTTACGCTGATTGATGCTGACGGGCGCAGGAACTCGAAGCGTAAGGGGATCCTTGCGGGGACCCAGCCTGCGTACGCTGTGCGCGAGATCGTGCGACAGGGCGACGGGAGTATCTTCGTTCTGATCACGATCAGAGTCAACGCAATGGTGTCGGCACCGGGAATCGAGGAATCGATGCCGCGAGGCCGGCAGTTTGAGTTGGTGGACGATGGCGGGGCGATGGCTGCGAACCCGAATGCGGCGACTCGCGTGTTCGAAGTGATCTGGGGAAGCCTGTTCGACACGGGCTCGGAGCTGTCGTTTTCGTATCGGCTCCACCCGGCCGGAAGCGCTTCCAGCACGCGCCTTTCCGGTCCCTTGAGCGGTCGTTCCGGCGGGAAGAGGTTCGTCGCGGAGATCTGCGGCGAGCTGGAGGTTGATTTCTAGCACTCCGAATCATCGTGGCGGATTGAATGGGGCCGGGCGACGTATCGTCGCCCGGCTCTTTCATTCGGTCTCCTCAGAGGATGTTGGGGGGGCCATCGGGGACCGCCTAGCGGGTCGCGACAACAGACCGACCGCGGTTGACAGGGCGAAGAACCCGAGCGCGAGGCCGACTGCGATCCCGAACGAGAAGCGCACGCGGATCGACGACGCGATGCCGACAAGCCCGAGGCCGAGCACTGCGAGCGTCACGGACGAGGCGGCGTAGCGAACGATGATCGGAAGCCGGTCGGATCGTGAGAAGCCGCGGAGGCGGATTGCCGCCAGGGAGGCATCCCAGCCGTGTAGCGCCGAGATCAGGGCGATGGCTGGGAGCAAGAAGCCGCTTCCCGAGGATGCAGTGACGGCGGTGATGGCCACGAAACCGACCAGAAAGGCCGTCGTCCTCGGACCGGCGCGAAGGCCGATGAGAATCCAGGAACCGGAGACCACGAGGGGGGCAAGTACGCCGGGGCCGATTGCGCCGATTACGGCAGCATGTGAGAACAGCGTGAGGCCTGCAGTCAAGACGAAGAGCGTGGCAAGAAGCGTCATCTTCGGAAGCCCCGTTGCGTCGCACGAGCGTGGTGGAATGCGACGCTGAGAGGCTCGGTGACGTTCCAGTCGACGACGTGGATGCCGACCCGCGCAAGCTGGCTCAACGTGGCGTGTTGAGCGAGTCGAACGAGGCGCTCCGCCAGGTCGCCGTTCGGGCTCGTCGGGAGCACAGAGCGTTCAAGGTCCTTGCTGTTCGGATAGACGAGGAGCACGGAGTATCCGCGCGCGACAAGTTGGGACGGGACCTCGGCGTCTTCAGGCGAGCCCAGCGTGCTGAAGACCACCAGCTGAGAACCGGTGGCGAACAGACGAGTTGGGATGTGTCGGAGCTTGCCGAAGGCGAGCCGAGTCGATGGTCGAGCCAGCGCCAGTGTGTGCAACACACGTTCCATCTGGAGTCGCCCGGCCGCTGGGTACGTCCAGGTGAGCGCTTCTCCGTAGATCATCAGGCCGACGCGGTTGCTCTGTCGGAGGAAGTAGGATGCGACGCTGGCGGCGCCACGGACGACGAGATCGAACGTCTTGACTTCACCGATCTGCAGATGCATGTGTGCGCGTGCGTCGACGATGACATTGACGTCCGTCATTCGCTCCTGCTCAAACAGGTTGATGATCAGATCGTCTCGACGGGCTGACGCTCGCCAGTTGATCCGACGAACGTCATCTCCGAGCGCGTACTCCCGGCACCCGAGGATTTCCAATCCGGAGCCCGCTTGTCTCGTCTTGACCGCTCCGGCATACGCGTGGAAGCGCCGCGGACGGATCTCGATGTCACGCATGGACTCGTACACCGGAAGGGACGACAGCCGCGTCTCCATTCGGAGGGCGACGTCTCGGACGGCCAATCCCCAGGGAGCCCAGAACGCCCCGATGAGCTGCCGCTGCTCGTGACCTCCTCGCTCTGCGGCCAGCGTGTACGTCCGTCTCTCTGTCTGGCCGACCCGAAGCCTGCCGGCGAGGGTCGCATCGCCGGAGACCACGGTCACTGCTTGTGGGATGTCATCCTGGAGGGAGATGGCGGTTTCACGGGGCCCGTCGTTGGTCACGGAAAACGTCACATCGGCCTGCTCGTCCTTGTGAATGCGAGAAGATGAGAATGTACGTGACACGCGAATGCGCGGCGGCTGGTGAAGCGTGTCCGAGACGATCAGCGCCGCGCTGAACAGGAAGAGCGGCAAGGACATGCCGAGCACATCGCCCTGCCGCTGGAGCAGACCGAACAACGCCATCGCCAGGCCGAGGACGAAAGCGAGAACAGCACGGCGTCGCGTCGACACGGACTACTTGACCTTCGGCACCGGAGTCGTCTGAAGGATGCCCTCCAGGACGTCCGTCGTCGTGGTGCGCCGTGCCCAGAGGTCAGGATTGAGGAGGAGCCGATGCGCAAGTGCGGGGACGGCGAGGCTCTTGACGTCGTCGGGGATGGCGAAATCTCGCCCTTCGATCGCTGCCCTGGCACGGGCGAGCTTCACCAAGGCCAGGGATCCGCGGGGACTGGCGCCGATGTAGAGACTCGTGTGCGCCCGTGTTCTGCGAACGATGTCGACGACGAACCGCTCGACGTCGCGAGAGACGTGGACTTCCTCCACTGCGGCCTGCATCTCGAGGACCTCGGCGGTCGTGCAGACCGGGGCAAGCGAGACATCGTCCGTTTTCCGATCGATTCGGCGCTGTAGGATCTCGATCTCCTCTTGCTCTCCCGGGTATCCGACGGCGAGACGGACGAGAAACCGGTCGAGCTGCGCCTCAGGGAGCGGGAACGTTCCCTCGTATTCGATCGGGTTCTGGGTCGCGATGACGAGGAACGGATCGGGGAGCGGTCGTGTCTCGCCTGCGAGCGAGACTTGCCCTTCCTGCATTGCCTCGAGGAGCGCGGACTGGGTCTTGGGCGTGGCACGGTTGATCTCGTCAGCGAGGATGACGTTCGAGACGATGGGGCCTGGGATGAGGACGAATTCGCCCCGATTGCGGTCGTAGATGTGTGACCCGGTAATGTCACTCGGGAGGAGATCTGGCGTGAACTGGATGCGGCGAAACTCCATGCCCAGTACCTGGGCAAAGCAGCTCGCGATCAGGGTCTTGGCGAGTCCCGGCACGTCCTCGAAGAGAACGTGTCCTCGGGCCAGAACCGACGTGAGAACGAGTCCCAGTACGTCTCGCTTGCCGACGATGGCTTCGGAGACGCGATCGAGGATCCGTTCCGACAACTCACGGACTTGGGTGAGATTCAATGTCCGTACCTCCTTTGAGCAGTCTTTCGATCGAGCGGAGCACGTGCTCGAATTGGGGAATGAATCGCTGATCGTTGGGCTCCGGAATGCGTCGATAGCAGATGAGATCAAGAATGACAGCGTCCTCCGTCCACTCGCCAGATCGGCACAACCTGCGGGCGCCCGACACGTCAAGGCCCTCGTTGAGTGCGATCACCTGCGTTGCCAACTCCGACAGCTCGTTGATGAGGAGGGCTTGGTCGTACGGGTCCCGGCGGCTTCCGGCGATCCTCCGTACAAGCGTCTGCAGGCGTCCGGATCCGAGTTCGGGAGCCTCCTCGACATGCGGGATGTCCTCCACCCCCCAGGTGCGGAAGAGAACGACGATCAGTGCGGGGACGAACAGGAGCAACAGGCTGGCCCACAGGGTCTGCTCGTGAAACTGGACGAAGAAGGCGTAGACGGACCTCGAACGGCCACTGCCGATGGTGAATGTTGCGGCGCTCACGAGCGTCGTCGCCAGCACGAGGAGGACGACCCCCTTCCGACTCGATCGGTTCCTGTCAGCTGGTTTCATGATGCAATCGAAGTGAGGTCAGGCAACCGCGCGCCTTCGCCGCCAACCCCTCGTCCGAGCGGCCGCCGTAGCGGACGAGCTCAAACATTTCCGTGAGCGCGTCAACGCTCTTGCTGTGGGGGCCGACCTCACGCATCGCGAAAGCGAACTCGCGCGGCGTTCGGAATCTGGGATTGACGCCGGAGCGATCAGACAACGCGCGCAGCATCCGTGCGTAGCAGCGCTGCACAACGCCGACCACATCCGCGCCGTCCCTGATCTCACGTGCGGCATCGGCCGCGATCTCCAAGATCTCGTCGGCCGTTGGGTCGAGAACGTGCCTGCGGCGCTTCCACCGCACAGGAAGAGGAGAACGAGAGGTACGGCCGTCAACGCGACAAGCAGGGCCGCCAGAGCCGCTGTGACGATCAAGGGCCAGCGGCTAGCGCCTTGCTGCGGACGGGCTTCGACGTGGAGGGGTTCGTCGCGCGTGCTGGGTGCGAGGATCGGATCCGAAGTGACTTCCTCTTCTGTCGCCACTGCCTCCTCCTCCTCGACATCGTCGACGCCGAGGCCGGTCGCGAAGATGATCGCCAGCACGAGGGCTCCGGCGACGAAGAGGGTGAGTAGGAGATCAGGGCGGATCTGCCGGTCGCGGATCGAGAAGGCCGTGGAGACGACGACCAGGGCGAGGCTTATCGGGAACAGGATTCCGAGGAAGTCGAATACGGGCAGGGTGATGCTCCTAGTGGGACCTTGCTGCCCTCCCCCAGGAGATCCCGGTCCGCCCGCCGTCAGATCCCGCAAGCAGCCGTCCCGGTTCAAGTTCGACGCGGCCAATGCCGCTTGCGAGAACCATGGCAACGCAGATCAGAAGACCGAGCAACAGGGACACCACCGTTGCACGCCGCCGAGCCATCATCCGTCTTCGGCCGAGATCCCCAAGTCCCTGAGCTGTTCGTTCGGTACCGGCATCGGTGCCTCCGTGAGTGGGCACGCACCCGTGGACGTCTTCGGAAACGCGATGACGTCGCGAAGCGATGTCTCACCGGCCATCATCATGACCAAGCGATCCATTCCGAGGGCGAAGCCTCCGTGAGGCGGCGCTCCGAAGTCTAGCGCTCGCAGGAAGAAGCCGAAGCGCAGATCGGCGTCCTCCGCCGGCACTCGAAGCATTCTGAAGACACGCTCTTGAAGCTCACGCCTGTGGATTCGGATGCTTCCGCTCCCGAGTTCCGTGCCGTTCAACACAAGGTCGTAGGCGTTCGAGAGGACCGAGAGCGGCTCCGATTCGAGTCGGTCGATGTCTTCGGCACGGGGTGCGGTGAACGGGTGGTGAGCGCTTGTCAGAACACCTTCGTCGTTGAGCTCAAACAGCGGGAAGTCGGTGATCCACAGAACCTGCCAGTCGCGTTGGACCTGTTCCTGCTGGCGGGCGACCGTGAGTCGCAGCTCACCGAGGGGGCGTTCGACTCCGTGGCCGGCGAGGAGGAGCACCAAGTCGCCCGGTTTCGCGGAAAACGCCGCGGCGATCGTGGCAAGCCGATCGTTGGAAAGGAACTTGGCGATCGGGGAGTCGATCGTCTCGGTGATCTTCAGCCAGGCGAGGCCCTTGGCTCCCGCTGCGATCGCGATCTCCTGTAGGCGGTCAAGGGCGGAGCGGGAGTACGAAGCGCACCCGCGAGCAAGAATCCCCGCAACCTTCCCGCCCGAGGAAACCGCCTCGGAGAAGACGCGGAACTCGCAGCCGGCGACCAGATCTGAGATGCCGTGGATCTCCATGCCAAGCCGCGTGTCTGGCTTGTCGGTGCCGTAGCGGGCGATCGATTCCGCGTGGGTCAGTCGAGGAAACGGTCGGGGAAGGTCGATCGATAGAACCTCACGGAAGATGTGCGACATCGCCCCTTCGAGAATCCCAAGGATCTCATCCTTCCCGCTGGGGAAAGCGATCTCAAGATCGAGCTGCGTGAATTCCGGCTGCCGATCAGCACGCAGATCCTCGTCGCGGAAACACTTGACCAATTGCACGTACCGGTCGACCCCGCCGACCATGAACAGCTGCTTGAACAGCTGTGGTGACTGGGGAAGCGCGTAGAACGAGCCGCGATGGACGCGGCTGGGGACGAGGAAGTCACGTGCTCCTTCCGGCGTCGACTTGGTGAGGAACGGCGTTTCGATCTCGAGAAAACCTTCGTCCGAGAAGTAGTCGCGGGTCGCCTTGAACACCCGGTGTCGAAGCGTGAGGTTCTTCTGCATTCGCTCGCGCCGCAGATCGACATACCGGAAGCGCAAGCGCGTCTCCTCCGTCGTGTCCGAGCCGTCTCCTTCGATCAAGAACGGAGGCGTCTGCGATCGATTCAGCAGATCGAGCGACATCGCGTGGACCTCGATTTCCCCAGTCGGCATGTCAGGGTTGACGTTCCCTTCACTTCGAGGATGGACGACGCCCGAGAGGGCGACGACGTCCTCACGATTGAGAGCGTGCGCCGCTTCCGTCGCGTCACCGTCTCCTGAGAAGAGGATCTGCGTGATTCCGGATCCGTCGCGTAGATCGACGAACGTAATCGCGCCGAGATCTCGGCGCCGGTTGACCCAACCGGCGAGTTTCACCGTTCGGCCGATGTCCGCCTTCGTCAATCGTCCGCAGTAGTCCGTTCTCATGATCGTAGATCCCTCCGGCACTTTGTCTTGGGAGTCAGTTCGCTCGATTATAGGGAGAGGCTTGCAGTCTGCAATCCAGCGCAGGAAGATCTCGCCACGCTACTCGGTGGCGAGGTTCGCCTTGAAGATCCGACGACCGAGGTCGGGGCTCCAAGTTGTAAAATCGCCTTCCTCGGAGTCTCCGGCGATGTGCATCCTCATCATGTTGAGCTTGGCGGAGAGGTTGTCGAAGTGGTAGACGCAGATGGCCTCTGGGAGCTTGGGGAGGACGGCCGCTCCGTATTCGAGTTCGCCGTGGTGCGAGATCAGGATGTGCTCTAGGAGTAGGGGAAGCCGTGGGTCGGGCCATTCATACTCCCGCGCCGTCTCGCGGACGAGGTCCCTTCCGAGGAGGATGTGCCCGACAAGCTCGCCCGTGAGGCCGTGTCGTGGAGCGATCGGATTCTCCATCTCCTCGAGCTTCCCGATGTCGTGCAGAATCGCCCCTGCCAGCCCGAGTCCGAGGTCGAGATCGAGCGAGGGCTGGGACGTGGCGTACGATTTGAATCCCTCGGCAACCTCCAGGCTGTGTTCGAGCAGCCCGCCGATGTACGCATGGTGTTTGGCAATGGCCGCCGGTGCCCTCTTGAACGCTTCCTCCCGCTCCTCGAGCAGCCGGACGGTCAACAGTCGGAGGGGTTCGGACTCGATCTCGTTCGCGAGCGAGAGGAGGTCGCACCACATCTGCTCGACGTCACCCTCGGTTGCCGGAACGAGAAGGCTGGGGTCGAAGTCAGGGAGCTTGCCTTGTTCCTTCTCGTGCGTGCTGAGCCGGCTGATCGACTCGACGATCAGCTGGAGCGTGCTTCTGTAGGTCTCGGTACGCCCTTGCACGTAGACGAACTCCGCTTCGTCGAACTGATCGGCATACCGCTCCGCGATCTCGGACCAGGCACGAGCCGGGATGGTTCCTGTCCGATCGGCGAGGACGAGTTCGAGGTAGGGGTCGCCCTTTCGTGTGGAACGTTGGGCCTTCTGCTTGACGAGGAAGCACTGCGTGATCCGCTGTCCTTCTCGCATGTCGGACACGGGAACGTGGAGGAGCGGGTACGAAACCTCGTCTCGGACGCGCTCGAATAAGCGTTGTGAGGTCATGCGGTCCTTTCTCGCGAAGTCGCGGACTACCAGTGTAGGAGCCGGCGTGGAGAAATCAAACCGGCTTCGGCGGACTGAAGGGCGCTGTTGAGAGCAAACCTGGGGAGCTTGCCCGAGGAAAAGAGGTGATCGGGGACGAGCGGCAGTGCGGACGCAACGGAAGTCTTCGTCTCCGCTTCAGGCCGCTCTTCCAAAGAGCCTCTAGGCCCTGAGTCGACGCCTGCTTTGCGTTGAGGATCAGAGGTACACGTGCGCATTCCGGTACCGTGCGTCGCGTCGCGTCTCGCTCCTCAGCTTCTGCCTAGGGCGAAGGCGCGCAGGTAGCGACCGGGGGCTCGGGCACGAGGCTGTGCGAAATCATCGGGAAGCTGTCCTGGTCCCCGTCGCTCGAGATGAGATACGGCAGATCCCAGATCCCGTCCAGGTTCGCATCGACCGCAGAGAAGCCGCCCCAGTAGTTGCCCTGGACTCCGTCGTCCCACACGTTGGGTTCGTCGGAGTACGCGTTGTACTGGTTGTTGACGAACGCGTTACTGAGGATCGTGTTCCCCTGTGAGGCAAGGTTGAGATAGACGCCAACGTGCGAATCACCGATCAGATTCGATGAGATGCGATTCTCGTTCGAAGCGTCGAGCCAGATTCCGGTGTCGTTGCGGTCGAAGGAACTGCTCAGAACCTGGTTGGTATGCGAGAAGTACGTGTGAATCCCGTCGGTGTTCGTCGCGAAAACACAGCCCTTGATCCGGTTAAAGGAGGAGAAGTTGAGCGTGACGCCGACCCAATTGGACTCGAATTCGCAGTTCTCGAGCGTCGCGTTCTGAACGTAGCTGAGGTAGACGGCCGACTTCGCTGCGCCGGTGATCTTGACGTTGCGGATCACGAAAGAGCGCGTCGTTCCGTGAATTCGGATACCGTACTCATCGAACCCTGCATCGATCGTCCAGTTCTCGATGACGTACGGATCTTCGACCGTCCCGCCGCCCGAGCAGACCCCGTTCTCGACCGTGAACTCATAGTCGTTTGTGATGACAATCGCGCGATGTGCCACCAGATCTCCCGCAATGCCAAGATAACCGATGAAGACGAGCAAGAACACGGTGCAAGAGAGAAGTGCCCCCTTTTTCATACCGCATCACTCCTTTAGCGATCAGTCGCAAGACGCGCGGGTACATCTTATCAGGTCACTGCGCGGATGTGAAGGCGATCGGGCACTGGAAATGCGACATGCGGCCCATCCTGGAAGGTTAGGAACGTCCGCGCCGTAGAGAGCGCCAAAGCGTGACGGGCACTCCGCGCCTGCGGAGAAGGAAGACGAGGAGGGCACCTGCGACGAAGCCGCCGATGTGCGCGAACCAGGCGACGCCTCCGCCGCTGTCGAGAGAGCCGGCTCCGCTGATCACCTGAAGAAGGAACCAAAACCCGAGCAGGAACACGGCCGGGACCGGGATCAATCGCAGGAAGAAGAAGATCGGGATCAGCGTGAGGACGCGCGCGTACGGGAAGAGCATGAAGTACGCGGCCAGGACGCCGGCAATCGCCCCGGATGCTCCGATCAGCGGGATGGCGCTTCCCGGATCGACCGCGATCTGCGCCAGCGTGGCGGCCACGCCGCACAGGAGGTAGAAGGCGAGGAATCGGATCGGTCCCATCGCGTCTTCGACGTTGTCCCCGAAGATCCACAGGTAGAGCATGTTACCCAGCAGATGCATCAGACCGCCGTGGAGGAACATCGATGTGAAGACGGTGAGCCAAAGCGGGATCTGTATCGTGGGAGGAAGATCCTCTCCGCGAAGCAACTCGGCGGGGATCAGGGCGTATTGGGTGATCAAGTAGTTGCCCGCGGAGATAGGGTAGAGGCTTGGATTCCCGCCGGAGAGCCTGTGTGTCCGATAGGCGTCCGCGTCGAATCCCGGTGGAGCAAGGCCTTCGTTCTGCCACGCGATCCCGTCGTTGAGGAGTGGAGGCTGTGTCTGTAAGTATCCCTGGAAGAGGAAGGCGAGCAGGTTGATGACGATGAGCGCGACGGTCACGACCGGGAATCTCCGGCTCGGAAGTGTGTCGCGTATCGGGATCATGCGGCGATGGTACTCAGTCCCCCCGCGAAGCGGCAAACGATTGAACTGGACTGGTGAAAAGCTACACTATCTCCATCCAGAGGAGGGCGTATGGAACTTCTGAAGAGACTCAGTGAGGCTCACGGTGTCCCCGGCTACGAGACTCCGGTTCGGCAGGTCATCGTCGATGCGCTGCAGGGGCACGTTGACTCGATGGAGATCGACCGCTTGGGGAACGTGATCGCGCACAAGAAGGGTGAAGGCCCAGTCGTCGCGGTTGCCGGGCACATGGACGAGATCGGGTTCCTCGTCAGCTTCATCGACCCGAAGACCGGGTTCCTGAGAATCCAGCCACTTGGCGGATTCGACCCGGTGACGTTGGTCGCGCAGCGGGTCGACGTTCACGCGAAGGACGGCATTCAGCCGGGCTGCATTGGCCGGAAGCCGATTCACATCCTAACGGACGAAGAGAAGAAGAAACCGGTTCGCATGGAAGACCTGTTCGTCGATGTTGGGCTTGCGGCCGATGCTGTTTCCGAGCGAGTCTCCGTGGGCGACGTGGTCACGCTTCGGCAATCGTTTGTGGAGTACGGCGACGTCGTCTCAGGGAAGGCGCTCGACGACCGTCTCGGCGTCTATGTGGGGATTGAGGCGCTCAAGCGCGCCGATCGGCTCGGCTGTGATCTTCACTTCATCGCGACCACGCAAGAGGAAGTGGGACTGCGCGGCGCTCAGGTCGCCGGCTACAGCGTCAATCCTGATATCTCGATTGCGCTCGACGTTTGCATCGCGGCCGACACGCCCGACATCCCCGAGCGCAGTCAGGTCTCCCAATTGGGGCAGGGTGTCGCGATTTCGCTGAAAGACGCCCGTTCGATCTCCCATCCTGCCCTCGTTCGCGCGTTCCGCGATCTGGCGGAGGAGCGAGAGATTCCTCACCAGATCACGCTTGCCTCACGCGGCGGCACCGACGCAGGCGCCCTGCAGTTGTCGCGGGCGGGGTCGGCGGCGATCACGCTGTCGATACCGACCCGATACGTACACTCCGTCGTGGAGACGGTCCACGTGAAGGACATCGAATCGGCGATCGACCTGTTGGCCGCGTTCTTGGAGACCGCCGACAGCGTCGATCTCGGAGGATGAGCACGACGCCATGAGAACGCTTCTCCGCGGATTCGACGTGGTGGCGACGATGGACGCCGCCGGGCGCGAGATCCGGGACGGGTACGTCCTTGTGGAAGGGAATCGAATCGTCGACGTCGGCACGTGCGCCGACGGGATCGATGCCGATGAGATCGTCCGAGGAGACGGCAAAATCCTTCTTCCCGGCCTCGTCAACACGCACCATCATCTGTACCAGGCGCTGTTTCGAAACGTCCCGGGGGCATCGGACGTCAAGCTGTTCAAGTGGCTCGTCTTTCTGTACGAGCGGTGGAAGCGACTCGACGAGGACGCCATGCGCATCGCGTCCTCCGTTGCCTGCAGTGAGCTTCTCCTGTCCGGGGCGACCACGACGACCGACCACTGCTACGTCTTCCCGACGAGCGGTGGTGACATCCTCGGCGCCGACATCGAGGGGGCTCGGGAGGCAGGGATCCGGTTTCATCCCTGCCGCGGATCGATGTCTCTATCGAAGAAGGATGGCGGCTTGCCGCCGGACAGCGTCGTCCAAACCGAAGACGAGATCCTCGCCGACTGCCTGCGGGCCATCGAGCGGTATCACGATCCGGAACCGCTTGCGATGCTTCGAATCGCCCTCGCGCCTTGCTCGCCGTTCTCGGTGACGCAGGACCTGATGCGAGAGACCGTGACGCTCGCGGCAGAGCACGGCGTGCTGATGCATACGCATCTTGCGGAGACGCGGGACGAGGAGGCGTATTGCCAGCAGCGCTTCGGTGTTCGACCGGTGGACCTGATGAACGAGCTCGGCTGGCTGCGCGACGACGTCTGGTTCGCCCACCTCGTTGTGCTGAACGACGCGGATATCGAGAGGCTCTCCGCCGCCGGCGTCGGCATGGCACACTGCCCAAGCTCGAACATGACGCTCGGTTCGGGGATCGCGCCGGTTGCTCAGATGAAGGAGACGCGGATCAAGATTGGACTCGGGGTAGACGGTTCGGCGAGCAATGACACCTCGAACATGATCCGAGAGGTCCGTCAGGCGATGCTTCTCCAGCGGGTCGCGTACGGCGCCGATGCGTTGACCGCCCGCGAAGCGCTTCGCCTGGCGACGATGGGTGGGGCCAGTGTCCTGCATCGCGAGGACGAGATCGGGTCGATCGAGGTTGGCAAGGCGGCGGACTTGATCGCGTTCGATCTCTCCGAGATCGCGTTCGCCGGCGCGCACGCGGATCCGCTGGCCGCAATCGTCCATTGCGCCGCAGATCGCGTCGATTTCGCGATGGTCAATGGTGCTTGGCGCGTCAGGGACGGGCGGTTGGTCGACGAGGCCCTCTATGATCTCATCCCAAAGCACAATGAGATCTCGAAGCGCCTGACGGGAGCAGGATGAGGATCGATCTGGAGATCGCGTTCTCCTTCAAGCGAGAGCTCGACGATAGCTACCGTTCGCTCGATCTTCCGACGGGCTCCGACGTGGAGGCTGCGATGCGAGAATGGGTTCGCAATCATCCCAAGGCCAGGACCAGGGTGTTCGACGAGAACGGCGCGATTCGGCGCCGCATCAACGCCCTGATCAACGGAGGAAACGTTACGCTTCGTGCGGGCTTCCAGACGGTCCTGGAGGATGGAGACCGTTTGACCATCGTTCCACCGGCCGGCGGCGGATGACCACGACCGCCAAGGCTCATCACCGCCCCACAAAAAGCAACCGGGGAGACCCCGGAGGAGTCTCCCCAGCTGGTGTGGTGGCTATCCGCAAGGAGGTTTAGCGGAGAGCGGCACTTCTGCCGCTCGGGAAGAACTTGCCCGGGATTTGTGAACTGGCGGTGAAGGCCGAATGGATTTCCGGTGTTTGCTGCAGTGCTTCTAGGTTCTTCCGTGCGGGTTTGCCTCTTGCTGGTTTCGGCGACCTCTATGGTACGAGGCGACACAGATCCGGACGATGCTAATTGTTCACAATCGGTAGAGGTCCGGGCGACGGTCGGCAAGTTTGTCGTTCCTCGAAGTAATCCGCTTCTGCCGAGCATCGGCCGGGTCGATCTCGACGATCGCGATCTCCTTGCGATCCGGAGAGAGCCGAACCAGGACCTCTCCCTTGGGAGAGATGATCTGGCTCTGGCCCGTATAGCGGAGGGTTGCGTCCGAGCGCGCCTCTTCTCCAACGCGGTTCGCGGTTGCGGTGAACACGCCGTTCTCCAGCGCGCGGACGGTCATGGTTTGCTGGGCGAGGTCCGGAAGGATGAGATTGGCGGGATGTGCTATGACGTCCGCCCCTTGAAGGGCCAGCGACCTTGCCGACTCGGGAAAGAGATGGTCGAAGCAAATCATCACGCCCACGCGCGCCTGGCCGATATCGGTGACGGCGAACGGGCGGTCGCCTGGCGCGAAGTATGAGGCTTCGTCCCCGAACAGGTGGACCTTTCGGTAGCAGGAGAGGAACCCGTCCGGCCCGACGAGGATGGCCGCGTTGTAGACGCGGCCGTTGGAGGCCTCGGGAAGGCCGGCGACGACGTGGCAACCGCGCTCTCGGCAGAAGCCGATCAGGCTCTGCGACGTTGGGCCTCCAGGAATGGACTCCGCCAGGTCGGCCGCTTCCTCTCGAGACGTGAACTGATACCCAGTGGCGAAGAACTCCGGTAACACCCACAAGTCGGCCGTCTCGCCCTCAAGCGAAGCGACCACCTCGCCGATGTTCCGGTCTCGTTCTCCGAACGCAGGTAACGTCTGCGCGATTCCTAGGCGCATGTCGGAGAATCATATCGGATGGACGTGCCGGTGCACCACCGGGCTATTCTGCGGCGTGTGCCGCTCTTGCCGATTCCGGTGCGCGCAGGAGCGGTTAGCCGCAAGTGCCCCCGCAGCCAGCGATGCCGAAGGCTTTGGCGATCAGGATCGCGAGAATCACGAAGTACACGATCCCGGAGAGATCAGCTTCCATCTTCCTCCTCCTTTCGAGAACCCGAAGCCATGATGCCCCGTGGCGGCGTTAGCCGCCAACATCCAGGTTTGATCCCCTCGGCGCGTAGCGAAGGATCGCCTCCGGGAAGGCGATGACCGATCCGTAGATCCAGATCTCGCCGGCGTCTCGCTCGATGCCGACCCGAACGCACTCCGCGATGTCGCGGAAGACCCCGTACCTCAAGCCTGAGAAACGTGTTCCGTCCGGCTTGTAGACTGCGTCGAACGAGGCGCCCCAGCCTGCATCCGTCGTCAGTTCCGCCCCGATGTCGGTCGTCAGGAGCGAGGCGCGATTCAAGTCGAGTTCGGACGAGACGGAGAGAGACGCGTGCGTCGCATCGACGTTGAAGTCGAGCCGTGCGTCGTCAAACTGTCGGTCCTCCCAGTTGTACGGGATCCGCCATCCGATGTTGCAGGCTCCGATCGTTGTCGAGCCTCGAAGGACGGTCTCTGAGAATCGGCCCGTCCGAGGATCGAGTTCCGCCTCGAAACGCCACTCCGCCTTGCCCTCCCAGGAGAGCGTCGCGTTGACCGGTTCGATCCCTTCGGCGAGATCGACGCCGCCGGAAATGCGCACGTCGACGCGTCCGTTGCGCTCGATTCGCCATTGGAGTCGGTGCTCGGCCTCCATCCGATCGAATGCGAACGGGCTTGCCCCATGCACGAATGTGCTTCCCCAGGTGAGCCTCAAGTCATCCCACTCCGCACTAAGAGAGAGCGACGCGGACTCCTGCCGATCCCAGCCGAGAGAGGTGTTCCCGTAGAGAGCGATGTCGGCCGTTGCCTCCGGGGCAACGGCGAATGCACCGATGCGGAAAGCGCTGCCAATGATCTGCGTGCGAGCGTTCAATCGAAGCCGCTGCTGTGCCAACACGCCATTCTCCCACTCACGAATCCAACCGATGCTGGCCTGCGGCCGAAGGGTTACCGGGCCGAGTCGACGCGCGTTCATCTTGACGGTGATCTCGGGAATTCTCTCGGTTACGGAGACGTCATCCTCCGTGATCGTCGTCTCCCGTGACGCGGCGACCGTGAGGTCGCCGCCGTCGAACGCGCCTTCGAGTCGAAAGGCAAACGACAGCTCCTCTTTCTCTCCGACGCTCTCGTACTCCAAGCGGCCGATGCCCTCCCACCCCGGACCGAAGTCGATCGAGTGCTTGAGGTCGAACTCGAGACGTCGATCGCCAACCTTCGCCGGGAAGTAGTAGGCGGAGGCCCGGCCACTGTGCTCCGGCAGGGTGTAGCGAAGGATGCCGCCGACGCCCACTTCAGTGAGCCGGGAGAAGTAGTCGATGAGGACGGATCCGTAGAGGTTCTCCGTCAAGAAGAACGGGAGATTCCACTTCACGAACCAGCCGCGTAGGGCGCTGTTGCCGAAGGCGGGGAACAGCGGGCTCTCGAGCGTGTCCTCCAGGGGCCGAACGTAGAACGGAAGCCAGAACGCTGCGGCGCCGGCGATGCGCGCGGTCAGGCCGAAACCGACAAGGAGTCTGTCCGGATAGAGGAGAACCCGGGTAGCGCTCAGCGTGTAGGGTTGGTTCCGAAGGGAAACGTCACAGCAGTTGCACGTCGTGATCTCACCGCGACGGGCCTCGATCAGCGAGACCTCTCCAGCTTCGTCAAACGTGATCACACCCTGCTCGACACGAAAAAAGAGCTCGTGCTCATCCCCGATCGAGTTGACGAATCGCGTCTGTCCGGAGAAGGACTCCGCCTCGACGCGCGTTGCGAGGACGCCGGCGTCGCTCTCGGCAAGGCGAGCCACCAGGCTGTCGGCGGCAAGCTGCACGTCGTCCCCCATCTCGACGTGCACGGAGCCGGACGCCTCCAGGTGCCATTCTCCCTCGTCGACGCGGATGAGATCGAGGCGATCGGACGAGAGCCGTGTTCCCTGAAGCATCGCTGTAACCGAACCCGTCGCACGAATCTCGGACCGGTCGTCCGAGATGAACAGCTCGTCGCAGGCCAAATCGAGCGGATCGTCTTGCCCGCTGCACGAGAAGGAGATCAAGAGCAGGAAGACGGCAAACCACGAGACGCGTCCGCGCCATCGGCTCCAGAAATCTCTGTACGCCAGCCTGTCGACTCGGAGAAACAGAAGAAGTCCGAAAGCTCCGAAAACGAGGTCCGGAATCCAAGCTGCCAGCACCGGGTTCATTGCGCCGCGCCGACCGAGTGTCTGCGTCCACCACAGCGCGCCTTGATAGAGGCCGACGAGGAGCAGACCGAGGACGATTCCAGCGGCACGGCTGCGCGGGTTGAAGACCAGACTCAGCGTGCCCCCAAGCAGAACGAAGACGATGGTCGCCAGCGGGAGAGCGCCCTTCAGGTGAGCCTCAACGATGTACTCGTCGGCGCGCTGGCCGGTTCGTCCGGCCGCAGCGATACGCCTCAGGAGCTCGGCGATCCCCATCTCAGCCGGCGTTCGTGAGCGGGACAAGACCTCCTCCACGCTCTGCTCGAGAGGGATCGTCAGGCGCTCGTAGCTTCCCGAGTACTTGAGAAGGCCGTCCAGATCGAAGCCGTACACGCGGCCCGATTCGAGCTCCCACGCGACGCCGGTCCAATGGCCCGTCTCCGCCGTGATCATCGTCACCCGCGATTCCGCATGTGGGAACAGGCGGCCGGTCGTGTCAGTGATGTGGACGTCGTGGAGCGTCCCCGTCTCCTCGTCATACCGGCGGACGTAGAAGAACTGGTTGTCGGCCCCCTTGAAGAACGCGTTGGCGGTGATGCGTGGGATGCCTTGGCGGAAGATGACGCCGCGAAGTGCCTGTTGGTAGGCGTGTTCCGACGCCGGGACGCCCCAGTTGTAGATCGCGAAGTCGGCGCCCGCGATCATCGCGGAGGCAATGATCAGAGGCAACAGGATCCGCCTCAGTGGGATGCCGATCGATTCGAGGGCGACGATCTCGCGATCGTGGGCGAGGCGACCGAGGCCGAGGAACGTGGCGAAAAGCGCGCTCATTGGCACCGCGATCACCAATAGGCTTGGCATCTTCAACACGACGAGACGGAGGAGCGTGAGCATGCCGATGCCGCGGTCGACCATCAGATCGGATAGGGAGAGGATGATGTTGAGGAGGATGAACAGGACGAGACCGGCAAGGGCGAGGATGAACGGCCCGAGCATCTCGCGGAGCAGGTACCGATCGCAGCGGCGCAGCATGGCGCTTCGAGTGTACCGGACCGGCCGGAGGGGCGCCCAGTCCGTGCGTTCGCTCGTCGTTCTTCCCGTTCCCTTGGTCGATTGACCGTGTTTCGGCGATTCGGTATAGTCTGGCGAGCAACCATGGGAAAGCGTCTGTACGTCGAGACCTGGGGCTGTCAGATGAACCGGCATCAGTCGGAGGGGATCGCCGGAGTCCTCCGATGTGCGGGCTACCGTCTGGTCGATGCATTGAACGATGCGGACGTCGTTCTGTTCAACGCCTGCATGGTTCGGCAGAAGGCGGAGGACAAGGTCTACGGGCGGATCGGCGCGGTCGTCGAAGAGAAGCGGCGACGCGTCGTCCTGCTGGGAATCGGTGGATGCCTTGGACAGGTGCGAGGGAAGTCGCTTCTGGAAAGATTCCCGGATGTCGACTTCGTCTTCGGCGCACAGGGACACGAGGCCCTGCCCGAGCTGATCCGGCGCGCTTCTGCGGAGAGAGCGCGCGTCGTCTCGACGGGCGACCAGACCGCAATCGATGAGTTGCCGTTTCTGCGTTCGAGTTCCGTAACGGCGATGGTCACGATTACCGAAGGGTGCTCGAACTTCTGTGCCTACTGCATCGTTCCGTACGCGCGCGGTCCGATGCGGAGTCGATCGCCCCAGGCGGTGCTTGCGGAAGTCGGGGAAGCCGTCGCTTCCGGCTACAGGGAGATCCTTCTGCTGGGACAGAACGTCAATTCCTACGGTCGGGATCGATCGGAGTTCGGCGACTTCGCCTCGCTGCTCGGAGCGGTCGCAGCGATCGGACCCGATCGTGTTCGGTTCATCAGTTCCCATCCGCGGGATCTGACGACGGATGTGTTCGAGGCGATGGCTCAAACGGCCAACATCAGTCCGCATCTGCATGTCGCGTGTCAATCGGGGAGCGACGCGATCTTGAAGGCGATGAACCGCGGCTACACGAGAGACGAGTTCCTGGCGATCGTACGAGAGGCCAGAGCGATGGTGCCAAGGATCAACGTGACGACGGATCTGATTGTCGGATTCCCTGGCGAGACGGAGGCAGACTTCGCTTGGTCGATCGACTTGATCGAGCGCGTTCGATTCGGCTCGGTTTTCGCAGCCAAGTACTCGCCGCGACCGGGCACGAAGAGCGCCGGCCTCACCGACGACGTGCCAGCGGAAAGCAAGGACAGGCGGCTTCAAGGAGTTCTCGAGCGCCAGCGGGAGATCGCGTTGGAGGAGAACGAGCGGTTCATCGGGCGAGAGGTGGACGTCCTGATCGAGGGCAAAACACGGGATGGCGACTGGTACGGGCGGGCGGCCGATCACAGGACCGTAGTGGTGCACGGCGAGCCCGCGCAGAACGGCGTTACGTGCTGCGAGTTCTTGCCGAGCGACCTGGTGGTGGTCCGGATCGAGGGGGCCACGTCGGCGTCGCTGTCCGGCGTCGCGCTTGTGCCGGCTGTGTCAGCAAGGGGGAGAACATGATCATCACCGTTACGCTCAATCCGGCTGTGGACAAGGTCTACTGGGTCGAACGTCTCAGGATCTGCGAGGTCACCGAGGAGGAGTTCCTCACCCGCGCACTGCGAAGCGCGACGTCCGCAGGCGGAAAGGGTGTCAACATGTCCGTCTTCCTCTCGGCCATGGGGATGGAGAATGTCGCGATGGGATTCGTCGGGGGGCACACGGGGCACGTCGTCGTTCGCGATCTACGCGATCACGGTGTGACGACGAATTTCGTCTGGACGCGAGAAGAGACACGGACGAACGTAACCGTGCTCGAGAAGGGCCGCGAAAGCGTGCCGCTCCTTATTGGGGAATCCGGCGGGGATGTGTCACCGCGCGAAGTTGATCGTTTCCTTCGGAGGTTCCGCACGATGCTGAGCCGTGCGAGCTGGGTCGTTCTTGCCGGCAGCCTCCCGCCCGGTGTCGACGTCGGCATCTACCATGAACTCTCTTCGATGGCGCAAGCGGCAGGAGCAAAGGTCGTCTTGAGCGCTGGCGGCGAGGCGCTCCAGAGGACGTTCGAGACGTGTCCCTACCTTGTCAAGCCGGACACGCGAGAGCACCGGGAGCTGCTGGGGATCGACCTGGCATCGCGCGAGAAGATTGTCGAAGCGGGGCAACGCATCGCGTCGTGCGGCGCCGAGATGGTGATCATCTCCCACGAGGTGACGGGAGACATCGTCGTGACGCGCGACGCCGTTTGGGAGATCCGGAGTCCGGTTCGCACGGCGGAACTCCGCAACCTTGTCGGAGCGGATGACGTGTTCCTGGCGGGCATCCTCTACCGATTGGTCCAAGACGATTCGGTCGAGGACGCGCTACGGTTTGGGCTGGCGGCGGGGCTCGCCAGTGCGGAGACCGATGAGAAGGTCTGTGGAGATCGCGACCGGATCGACGCCGAGATGGCGAGGGTCACGGTGGAGCGGATCTAGCGAGGAGGGACCATGAAAGTCCGTGAGATCATGACCAAGGATCTGACCGCGGTGGAGAAGGACATGCCGGTCCGCGAGTTGATTTTCATCCTCGAAAACGCCGAGATGCCGAACATGCCGGTCGTGGACGACGATGGCATGCTGATCGGATTCATCTCGGAGAAAGACCTGATTCGAGCCGCGCTTCCGGGATACTTCGAGATGCTCCACAGCGCGTCGTTCCTTCCTGACATGAACCAGCTCTCGACGAAACTGCTGCAGATCGCCGACGAGCCGATCGAGAAGTACATGCGCCGCGAGGTGCACTACGTCACGGAAGACGATGACGATCTCCGGGCGGCAGACCTGGTCATTCGGCAGGGAGTCAAGAACGTGCCCGTGGTCGATGCCGACGGCCGACTGGTCGGACGGGTGAGGCGGATCGATCTTCTCAGGCACTTCCTGTAGCCTCCCGGATGGGCGCTCCGTGGAATCGCTTAGGGCTTGCGGGCTTTCGCGCTGTGTTCGACGGTGAGACAGTTGCCTTCGAGTCCGGTCGGCCTTCGGCGAGTCTTCCGGACACGTGCGACGCCATCCCGTGGATCGTCTATGGCGAAGCGGATCACCCTTCCGACGAAATCGCCTACGATGTGAGGCTCCTTGCGCGAATCCTCCATCCGACGCTTCCGGATCACGAGTTGGAGACGATCTGTGCGCTTCACGAGGTACCGGGGCGTTTGGGTCAGACGGCACGAGGCGTCGGCGAGGCGTTCGCGGCGCTCGTTCTCGAGGCGACGCAGCTCGACCGTGAGGTCGTCGCGCTCCTCGCCCGCCTTGCGTCGGAACCGCTCTCGAAGTTGTTCTCCCGCGTCCTCGTGTTGCCTATCGAGACGGCGACAGCCTGCGTGCGGGAAACCGCTGAGGCGGCGCCGGAGCCCGTGGGGCGGCCAATCGAGTACGTGGATCCGTTGGGATCGAGCGGATTCATCGCTCGATCCCTCCCGGCGTACGAGCTTCGCGCGGGGCAAGTCAGGATGGCCGGCGAAGTCGGTCGAGTCTTCCGGGACGGGGGAGCGCTCGTCGTGGAGGCCGGCCCGGGTACGGGGAAGACGTTTGCCTACTTGATTCCGGCGATCGAGTATCTCGTCCGGGAGCGATCGGCCCGCGTCGTCGTGTCGACCCGCACCAAGCAACTGCAGGAACAGCTGTTCGGCAAGGATCTGCCGTTTCTGCTAGAGCAGATGCGTCCTGACCTGAAGGTCGCTCTTCTCAAGGGGCGTGAGAACTACCTCTGCCTCCGGCGGTGGGAGATCGCCGTTCGCGAGCTTAGCGAGGGGCTCGAGCGAGATCGACTGAGCCTGCTGGCGCCGCTCGTCCGCTGGCTTTGGGACACCGAAACGGGGGACATCGACGAGAACGCCGTTTTCCTTGCCGATCCGGACGGGCGCGAGCTCTGGGGACGTCTGTGCGATTCGTCTCACCACTGCATTGGCTCCGTGTGCCCTCACGTCGACGACTGCTTCTCGATTCGCGCTCGGCGACGCGCGCGGAAGGCCGATCTCGTCGTCGTGAACCATTCGCTTCTCCTCAACGACCTTACCGTGGACCGCCTCGTCCTCGGGAAGTACACACACGCCGTCATCGACGAGGCACACGCGCTCGAAGAGACAGCGCGTTCGGCGTTCACCTCGACCCTCTCCTCGCGAATCGTGGAGCGTCTTGCCGACGAGCTGACGCCGAGTCGACGGCGCCGAGTCGGATGGCTTGATCGGCTGGCCTTGCCGAGGAATGAACCGGCGGTCCGAGCAGCGTACGACCTCGTCGGCGCATTGCGGACGGGGACGGCACGTCTGTTCTCCGATCTGGGGCGGAAACTCCCTGAGGAGCGACGGGGAACGCTTCCGGATCTCGCTATCGCCTCTGCAGCAGCGCTCGACCGGATCGCAACGATTGTGGGACGGTTGGAGGCGTCGCTCGGGGAGTTGGTCGACGAGATTGAGGAGCCCGAGCTGAAACGTGAGGGTGAGGGACACCTCGCAATGGTTCGCGATCTCGGTGTCCTGCTCGCCCGCTTGGTGGCACCGCCGGAGGAGGACGCGGTTCGTTGGTACGAGCGGGAGCGCAGCGGCCTCTCGCTGCACGTGACGCCGCTCGAAGTCGCGCCCATTCTCGCGCGAGCCTTATATCCAACGCTGGAAGCGGTCGTGCTTACTTCGGCCACGCTCTCGGTCGACAAGGACTTCGGTTTCATTCTCCGCGCTGTCGGCCTTGACCTCGCGTTTGAGGACATCGACACCGAGGTGGTCGCGAGCCCGTTCTCGTATGAGGAGCACATGCGGATCTGCGTTCCCGCCTCGCTCCCGGTCGTCACCGAAGACTCAGACCGCTACGAGGAGACGTTGGCCGCCCTTCTCGTGGCGCTGGCCGGGCGTATCGGGAGGAAGGGGCTCGTGCTGTTCACGTCGTACAGGATGCTGGAGAACGTCCGACGGCGCTTGCCCGATGGGCTCCCTTCGCTTTCGCAGGGCATCGACGGACCTCGGAGCAAGCTGATCGAGCGATTCAAGCGCTTTCCGCGAGGGATCATGCTCCTTGGAACCGATAGCTTCTGGGAAGGGGTCGATCTGCCGGGGGACGAGTTGGAGTACGTCGTGATCTCGCGGCTTCCGTTCGACGTGCCGACCGATCCAATTCAGGCGGCCCTCGGAGAACATTACACGAGGATCGGCCGCGACCCGTTCCGCGATCTCGCTTTGCCGAGGGCGGTCTTGAAGCTGCGACAGGGTGTCGGCCGACTGATCCGAACGCGCCAGGATCGAGGCGTCGTCGTCCTCACCGATCGTCGCGTCCTCACGAGAGGGTACGGCCGATCGTTTACCGCGGCCCTGCCCGCTTCGGTGGAGATCTTCGAGGATCAGGCGACCCTTGTCGACGAGATCGCTGGCTGGTTTGATGGCGTGAAGTGAGGTCGCTCTCCGTCCGAGCCAATTGACTTGAGCCCTGCGGATCGGTAAAATAGCCGGCAGCTGGTCGCAGGATTCCTTGCGAATCAACCAGTGAATCAAGCTCCTATGAGCATTTCCGTGGTGGTGCCCGCGTACAACGAAGCTGGTCGGATTGGCGCTGTCCTCCGACCTGTCGTCGCCAGTTCGATGGTCGATGAGATTATCGTGGTTGACGACGGCTCCGACGACGGGACGAGAGACGAAGCGATGAGCTTCCCGGTTCAGTTGGTCTGTCTGCCGCAGAACCGTGGCAAGGCTGCGGCGCTCGGCGCGGGCGTGTCGCTGGCGAAGAACGACACGTTTCTCTTCCTCGACGCGGACCTCGTGGGGCTGACGACCCAGCACGTCGATCGTCTGATCTGCGCGTTTCTGGAAGGAAACTTGGACATGGTCGTTGGGATCTTCTCAAACGGCCGGAAAAACACGGATCTTGCTCAGAAGATCAATCCGTACGCGTCTGGTCAACGGGTTCTCTCACGGCAGGTTTGGGAGCGTGCGAAAGAGAACGTTGGCGAGATGGATTACGGCATCGAGATCGCGCTGTCCAAGCTTGCGGCCAAGGAAGGCTGGCTGAAGGAGTATGTGAAGCTCGACGGCGTCACGCACGTGTTGAAAGAAGAGAAGCGGGGGTTCACCAAAGGCATGATCGACCGGCTCAAGATGTACGGAGACATGATCAAGTGGCTGTTCAAGAAGATCTAGAAACAGAGCGGAAAAGGGTTCGCGGCCTTTCAGGAGTCGCCGGAGCAGAGGCGCGAGGTGCTGGAAGCCGATGAGTGCCTGGATAGTGTTCGCGCTCTCCGCGTTGGGCATCGTGCTCGCGGGGATCCGGCTGGCGCCGTACGGGGAAGCACTCGGCCGACACCTGCGGATCGGGCAAGGCTGGGTCGGCCTGATCCTCCTCGCCACACTGACGTCGGTCCCCGAGATGGCGACGACGGTAACGGGAGCGAGCATCGGTGCGCCGAACATCGCCCTCGGCAACGCGTTCGGCAGTAACTTATTCAACGTGGCGATCATCGGTGTGATGGACGTCCTCTTGCTGCGGCGCCGTCCGGGCTCCTTCCTAGCAAACGTCCGTTCCTATCACGCCATCAGCGGGGGCGTGGCGATTGTTCTGACCGCCCTGGCGATGCTCGGCATCCTCTGGAAGCCCGAGGGCTTGCTTCTCGGAATCAGCCCGATCAGCTTTCTGATCCTGATCGGCTACTGCATGGGCGTCTACCTGCTCTTCCGCGCCGAGAAGGAACAGGAGGAAGACGCGGCGCCGACGAAGAGCCGGATATCACTTCTCGGAGCAGTGATTGGGTTCGCCGTTTGTGGGGCGATCATCGTGGTCTCCGGGATCTTCCTTGTGCATGCGAGCAAGGAGATCGCGCTCTCGACCGGGCTGTCCGCGACGTTCATGGGAGCGATCCTGGTCGCGATCGTGACATCTCTTCCGGAATTGTCCACGTCGATCGGTGCCCTTCGGATCGGTGCCTACGACATGATTGTGGGTAACCTGTTCGGGTCGAACATGTTCAACATCTTGACGATTGTCTTCGCCGATGCTGCGTTTCGCGGCGGCTCGATTTACGGCGGACTTGGGATCGGCGAAGCAGACCAGCTACTGGTCGCCGTCTGCGGGATCATTCTGACGGGCATCGCCGTCGTCTCGATCGGCGCGCGCTCCCGACGACGCGTTCTCGGCGTCGGTTTGGATTCGTTGGTGCTGCTCGGAGTCTACGTTGCTGTCACTGCGGTCATCATTGGCCGAGGGATTCAGCTCTAGAGGTGATTCGTGATGGAAGTGAAAGCACTACGTGATCGGACAATCGATGAGCTCCTCGTCATGGCTGAGGAACTCCAAATCAAGAACTCCAGGCAATCGGGCAAGGACGACCTCCTCCGGGGGATCATGGCGCACATGGCCAGGGAGAAGGAGCTTCGCTTCACCGACGGGATTCTCGAAGTCCACCCTGACGGGTACGGATTCCTGCGCGGCGACAGTTGCTTGCCGGGGCGAACCGACGTCTACGTTTCGCCGTCTCAGATCAAGCGATTTGCACTCCGTGACGGCGACTTGGTCACCGGGACGATTCGTGCGCCGAAAAACGACGAGCGGTACTTCGCTCTCCTGAAGGCGGAAGGCATCAACGGTTCGGATCCGGACGACTCACGCCGGAGGCCGGACTTCCGTGACCTGACGCCACTGCATCCGCAGGAGATGTACCGGCTCGAACACGATCCCGAGGACCTCGCGACGAGGATCATCGACCTCTTCTGCCCTATTGGAAAGGGACAGCGGGGTCTGATTGTCTCACCGCCGATGGCGGGAAAGACGACTCTCCTGAAGCAGATTGCCGCGGGAATCAACGCGAACTACCCGGACGTGAAGCTGTTCGTCTTGTTGGTTGACGAGCGTCCGGAAGAAGTGACCGACTTCAAGCGATCGGTCGGCGCCGGCGAGGTCGTCGCGGCGACGTTCGATCTCGAGCCTCGGCATCACACGCGGATTGCCGAGCTGGTCACGGATCGCGCGAAGCGGCTGGTCGAAATGGGTCAAGACGTTGTCATTCTGATGGACTCGATCACAAGGCTAGGACGCGCCTATAACCTAGCGATTCCGGCGTCCGGCAAGCTCCTCTCTGGAGGGATGGATCCCACCGCGCTGTACAAGCCGAAGGAGTTCTTCGGCGCGGCTCGAAACATCGAGGAGGGTGGGAGCCTCACGATCATCGCCACGGCGCTCGTCGATACGGGGAGCAAGCTTGACCAAGTCGTCTTCGAAGAGTTCAAGGGGACCGGGAACATGCAGCTCATCCTCGATCGGGGGATGGCGAACAGGCGAATCTTCCCCGCGATCGACGTTGAGCAGAGCGCGACTCGGAAAGAAGAGCTCCTGCTTGGCGAGAAGGAATTGAACCGCGTATGGATCCTCCGTAAGATGATGAGTGATTTGAACGATCCGCAGGCGGCGATGGAGTTCGTAAAGGGGAAGATCGAGGCGACGAAGGACAACGAGCAATTCCTCGAGCTGATGAGCAGTGACTAGGTACGCGGACTACGGGACACGGAAGAAGCCGATCCGGAAGGATCGGCTCGCGATGGCGGCGGTCGTTGTCGTTGCGATCATTGCTCTTCCCTTCCTTCTTCGTCTCGGCTGTACGCGATGGTCGGACGAGCCGGTCGTTGTCATCCAAGATGAAACCGGAGACGAGATCGTCCTCCTGCCAGGCGTAACGCCGGCGGGGGATACGACGGCCGACGACACGACTCCCGTCCCCTCGGATGCGTCACTCGTGGACACGGCCCTTGCCGAGGAAATCCTCGTCCACACCGTGGAGGACGGTGAGACGTTGGCCGACGTGGCGAGCGCGCTTGGCGTGAGCATCGCAAGCCTGCGAGCGAGCAATCTCCTCTATGGAAGCGAGCCTCTGCAGCCGGGGCAGGTGCTCTCCGCCTCCCGCGACGGCGTTCTCCACGTGATCAAGGCGGGGCAGACGCTGACGGACATCGCCGTCACGTACGCCGTGCCGAAGGAGACGATCGCTGCGGCAAACGGGATCTCGGTGAACGAGACGATCTTCGCGGGCGAGCGGCTTCTTGTGCCGACGATGACGGACACGTACTGGGAGTACGTCGTCGTCCTGTCGAAGGGTGTTCCGTCCGTGTTCATCTGGCCGCTCTCCGGCGACGTCGTCTCGCCCTTCGGATGGCGCGAGCACCCGGTCCTCGGGGACCGGCATCACCATGACGGGATCGACATCGACGTGGCCGAAGGGACGCTCGTTCACGCCGCAGCGAGCGGGACCGTCTTCTTCTACGGGGACCAGCCCGGATACGGGAACGTGCTGATCCTCGAACACGACAACGGTTTCTTCACGATGTACGGCCACCTGTCGAACTCCTTCGTCGAGCAGGGGCGGTTCGTGGAGGTAGGCCAAGGCGTAGCGCAATCCGGGAACACGGGTATCTCCTCAGGTCCTCACCTGCACTTCGAGATACGAAACGGCCAATTTCCGATCGATCCGTTCCGCTATCTCCCGTAGCGTGAGCGCAGAATCCCTTCTCATCGAGGGAGGGTCTCGGCTCTCCGGTCACGTGGAGATCGAAGGGGCAAAGAACGCTGCGCTGCCAGCCTGCGTTGCATCGCTTCTCACCGACGAGACGATCGTGCTCCATCGGGTCCCTCAGCTTCGTGACGTGAGCACGATCCTATTCACGCTCACCGACCTAGGAAGACGTATCGTCCGGCGGGGGACGAGCGCGGTGTTCTCCGGTGATCGTCCACTCTCGCAGGAAGCGAACGCGTACTCGGTCCGGCAGATGCGGGCATCGTTTCTCGTTCTGGGCCCGCTGCTGGCTCGTCTTGGCCGGGCGGTCGTTCCGCTGCCGGGTGGTTGCGCCATCGGCGAGCGCTCGGTCGACCTCCACCTCTTCGGGCTGAAGAAACTCGGCGCGCGGGTCAAGGAGCGTGCGAACGCGGTCTGTGTCGAAGCCGATCGTCTGCGCGGGACGAGGATCGATCTGGCGTTCCCTTCGGTTGGCGCGACGGAACAGATCCTGATGGCGGCGGCGCTCGCTAGTGGTGTGACCGAGCTGCGAAACGCGTCGATTGAACCCGAGGTCAGCGATCTTGTTGCACTGCTGCGGAAGATGGGGGCCGAGATCGAGGTTGAAGGCCGAACGTGGCGAGTCGACGGAAAGACGGAGCTTCATGGCGCAGAGCACACGGTGATTCCGGACAGAATGGAGGCCGGGACGTATATCCTCGCTGGGGCGATCACCGGCGGCGACGTTCGCGTGAACGCGGTCTGCCCACCGGATCTCGCCTCCTTCCTCGAAACGCTCGATGCCGCAGGCGCGGCCACGGTTGTCGACGGAAGCAGTCTGTCGATCTCCGAGGGAGGGGACCGACGTCCGATTCGTGTCGAGACGGGTCCCCATCCGGGCTTCCCCACGGACTTGCATCCGCCGCTTGCCGCGTGGCTCTCTCTCGTGCCGGGGACGAACGTCGTGACGGAGAAGGTCTTCGAGCGACGTCACACCTACGCCGACGGGCTGCGAGCGATGGGGGCGCAGATCGCGATCCACGGCACGAGCGTGACGATCACCGGGGTAGATCGCTTGCAGGGACGTTCGGTCGTCGCTCCCGACATCCGGGCCGGGGCGGCGCTCGTTCTCGCGGGATTGGCCGCGGACGGGATGACCGAGATCACGGGACTCCAGGCGATCGACCGGGGATACTCCGGCCTGGAGACGAAGCTACGGCAGCTAGGAGCGAGGATTGAGCGACGGACAAGATAGGCGGAATGACACCCCGTTGGTCGAGGATCGGCTCGGAACGCGAGCCCGAATCTTCGGCACGGAGCGGGCCGTCCTCGCGGGGATCGACGCGGGACCGGGGCAAGGCATCTCGATCGAGGAGTCGATGCGAGAGCTTGAGTCGCTGGCTCGCACGGCCGGGATTCCCACTCTCGCCTCCGTGGTGCAGAAGCGAAAGCGGCCGGCCCCAGGAACATTCCTCGGCAAGGGCAAGGTGGACGAGCTCCGTCGTGCGGTCGATGAGCTCGGCGCTGACGTCGTCATCTTCAACGACGATCTGACGCCCGCGCAGGCGCGGAACCTCGAAGGAGCGCTCTCGCACAAGGTGATCGATCGGACACAGTTGATCATGGACATTTTCGCCCAGCGGGCGGCGTCGAAGGAGGCGAAGCTGCAGGTCGAGCTGGCGCAGCTTCGCTATCTTCTTCCACGACTCCGCGGTTGGGGAGCAGCGATGACGCGCACCGGGGGAGGGATCGGCACACGCGGGCCCGGAGAGACACAGCTGGAGCTCGATCGATTCAAGGTTAAGCTTCGCATCCACGCGATCGAGCGTCGACTGAAGAAGGCGGTTTCGGAGCGCTCCGTGAGACGTCAGCAGCGATCGCGGAGTGATCTTCCGCAGATCGTGCTGGTCGGGTACACGAACAGCGGCAAGTCGACCCTGCTCAATTGCCTCTGCGATGCCGACTCCGTTGTTGGGGACAAGCTCTTCGCCACGCTCGATACCATGGTTCGCCGAGGCGAGGTCTCGTCGGGCAGGTGGGGCTTGTTCATCGACACGGTCGGCTTCATCCGTAGGCTGCCGCACGACCTCGTTCCGGCGTTCGCGGCGACTCTCGAGGCCGTCCGACATGCCGACCTTGTTCTCCACGTCATCGACCGGGCGAGAAGCTCGTGGGAACGTGACTATCGGGTCGTGCTAGGCATCCTCGAACGGGAGGTCTTCCGCGAGGAGGATCGCCGACCCACGATCGTGAGTGTGTTGAACAAGATCGACACCGTGGTGGACGTCTCGACGGACGACGCCGACGGAGTCCCGATTTCGGCAAAGGAAGGGACGAACGTCGATCGTCTCCTTGCCCGCGTCGCCGAGGCGCTGTTTCCGGACGATCGAGTCGTCGAACTGCTTGTGCCGTTCTCGGCGATCGGCACGCTCCATGAGCAGACGACGCCGGAGCGCGTTGACGCCCTTGAACACACAGGCGAAGGGATCCGCGTTCGCGCGAGGCTCTCGGCTCGCGAGCTGCAGGAGCTAACGGCGGCAGGGGCCGCTTTCAGTGCCTTCGCCGCTTCCCAGGACGGACGACCGTAACCTCTTCCGCATTGACTTCCACTCGCTCGTGACCGTCGGTCAGTACGGTGACCGTACGGCGGAAGATATTGTGCGAGATGACTTTTCCCTTGTTCTCTTGCCACTGCACGAAGGCCCCCAGATTCGGCAGGCTTGCCAGCTCGCACTTGTAGGTCTCGTGCTCGTACGCGAGGCAGCACATCAAGCGGCCGCAGACGCCCGTGATCCGCTCCGGAGAGACGAACAACTCCTGGTCGTAGGCGAGTTCCATCCGGATCGGCTTCGGTTCGTGCAAGTAGCGGTGGCAGCAGATGATCAGGCCGCACCGACCGATTCCGCCCTTGAGGCGAGCCTCGTCGCGCGCGCCCATCTGACGAAGTTCGATGCGCGTTCCGAAACGACCGGCGAGATCGCGCAGGAGAGACCGGAAGTCGACGCGATGCGGCGCGGTGAAGTAGATCCGAAGCTTTTTCCGATCGAGCGTGTACTCGGCCGCGACGAGGTGCATCGGCAGGTTGTGGCGCGTGACGACCTCGCGTGTGGATGAGAGGGTCCGCTCGGCATCGGCCTGGTTGTACTTGTGCGACTCCGTGTCTCGATCGGTCGCGGTGCGAACGACCCGCTCTAGCTGATCGCTCAGCCCTCCGCCGGCTTCGAGCTCACTGAGCATCACCCCGAGTCTCAGACCTCCGTGGTCGACCACGCAGTGGTCGCTCGCTCCAACGCCCAGCGCGTCGGCGTTGAAGTAGGCCGTCTCACGCTCCAGATTGAGCACTCGGACCAAGACGATGCGGTCACCGGCCATCTGCGCCGCCTCCGATCGAGAGGAAGAGTGACAGGAGGATGGCCTCGGTTGGGCCGTGGACCGACAGGGCTCGATGCGCGTGGTCGATCGCGATGCATGCCGAACGCGGGCCGTCGACCCCGGTCTCCCGTGAGAGGTCGCCACCCATGGCATCGATCCCGTTTGCCTCGAGGGCACACACGTGATCGAAGCAGACGGTGAGGAGATCCTGCAAGAAAGCGAACAGCGCCTCGCGGGTCTGCGCCGCGAGGGTCCGCACCCCCTCGGTGAGGAGGCCGGTCTCTCTGCGAGCCGCCCGGTCCAGAAGAACGGAGAGGGCCTCGCGTCGGAGGATCGACTCGCCGCCAACAGAGGTGGCGACCAACTCGGCGGTTTCGAGGGCCGCGGCTCGGGTTCCGGCGGCCTCTCGCAACGCGCGGACATCGAGCGTGCTTCCCAGGAAGCGATCGATCTCGCCTTCACGATCGGCGATCGATACGAGCCACCGCGCATCGTCTTCATCGTATCCGCGCTCGCGCAGGCGGCCGAGAAGATCGTGCTGCTTCGTGGGCGGGAGGCGGACGATGCGGCTACGAGAGACGATCGTTGGAAGAAGGTCCGTCGTGTGCCCGGCGAGGAGGACGAATGCCATCTCCCTTGGTGGCTCCTCGAGCGTCTTCAGTAGAGCGTTTGCCGCTTCGGGAGTCAGCCCCTCCGCGGTCGGGATCAGACAGACTTTCCGGTCTCCCTGGACCGGGGCGAACTGCGCGCTACGGATCGCGACGCGAACCTGGTCGATCCCGACGCGCTCCTTCCCCTCCGGTGGAGCGAGTTCGATCACGTCAGGGTGCGCCCCACGTCGGGCGAGCGCGTGATCACGCTGCGTTTCGCCGACCAGAAGCGCCGCGAGCCGGCGTCCTTCCGTTGTGCGATCCGATCGTGCGGGTACGAGGAAGAGGGTCGAGGTCGCATGCGTCGTCTTTTCCCCAAGGGAAACCGCTTTCATCGCGGTGCCAGAGTACCACAGGGGTGAGGGTCGTGCAATCGTGCCGACGACCATCTCTAGGTCTCGAAGGCGAGCTGCTCGACGAGGTCGGCGATCCGTTCGAGGTCCTGGGGCCGGATCACGGCCAAACCGTCGGGGAGCGCGACCCGCTCGTCCGTGATGACGCAAGCCACGTCGATCTCGCCTGCCAGAGGCTCGCGCGTGAGTTCTCGGCCACGGCGAAAGACCTCGATTCTCGGGTACGAACAGGCCTTTCCTCCCTCGATGAGGACGAGATCGCAGCCCGCGAACAGCCGGTCGATGTCGGCAGAGAGAGCCGAGTCGTCGTGCGCCCAGAAGAGGGCCGAAGTGTTCTCTCCCAGCAATAGGACGCGGCTGGCTCCCGCCTCGAAGTGACGTGCGCTGTCCGATCCCGGCGTATCGAGGGCGGCGAGGTGCGGCGCATGCTTCACGGTCCCCACGCGAAGACCTCGCGCGACGAGAACCGGCAGCAAGTCCGCGATCAGCCTCGTCTTCCCGCTGTCGTGGTGTCCGACGATCGAGACGACCGGAATCCTGTCCTGACTCATTCTC
>Ga0222683_1000031_pt1 | contig 71605 bp, 112 predicted proteins | sample AntAcemetage1073_FD_179841 | JGI IMG/M metagenome (GOLD analysis project Ga0222683, IMG submission 179841) | Saline water microbial communities from Ace Lake, Antarctica - #1073 | ecosystem: Environmental > Aquatic > Non-marine Saline and Alkaline > Saline | place: Antarctica: Ace Lake... | reverse complement strand
ACACTGACGGGCATACGCCGAACACCACGGCAGACATTTACCGCTACCAAGATGCCACGGGTGGATACACGTCTGGCGCGATGACGTGGGTCAACGAACCTACGAGTGCAATCGGGTTGGTGTTCTTAAACGCCGTTGCCGCTCAAGCTACGGCTGATGGAAAGGTAACTACCTTCTACCAAGACGGCATCCCTACCTCTGAAGGAATAGGCGACTTATGGGTTGATACCAATGACAGTAACAAAATCTACCGTGCGGCGAGTGCTGGAGCTACTACTATTGCAGCTGGTCAATGGGTATTAGTCAGACAGGAAGACTCTCCTGGTGATTATACTGAAACGGTTATTGACGGCGGGGTTGTAACTACTGGAAGAATAGAGGTAAAGGATAAGAACGCTGTTACCAATGCCGGTATAACAGGATCGACTACCGAAACTGCCTCTAGTAGTATTCGAATATGGGCAGGAAATACTTATGGGAATAGGACTATTGCGCCGTTTAGAGTTACACAAGCTGGTATTTTATACGCGACAGGCGCTACAATTTCAGGAGTATTGACAGCAGATACGGGATACATCGGTGGAACTAGTGGCTGGGTAATCGCCGCTGGCAAAATGACTGCTAGCGGAATCGGGCTTGCTACTACAACTGGTGATGCCACCTATGCGTTCTGGGCTGGTAGCAACACACCGGCTAGTGCTGAGTTTAGAGTAACTCACGCTGGCAAGCTATATGCGACAGGCGCTGTAATTTCAGGCACAATTACAGCCACTTCCGGTGCATTCTCAGGGACAATCACTTGCACTGGTACTATTTCAGGCGGAACGATTACTGGCGCTGTACTACAGACTGCCGTGTCCGGTGGAGCGAGGGCTGTTATGGCACCGTCGGGTGACCAGACTCACGGTTTCTTGATCTATGACGCTAATGATAACTTGTCAGTCGAGTTGTATGATAGTTCTGGCGGATTTCTAAAGCTTAGAGACGGTGCAGGCGGAAACGAAATATACCTATCGGCTGGGACGACACCTCCGGAATTGCATTTTTACGCCACAGGAAAGTTTAGTACTGTTGGAGCTATGACGATAGATTCTTCAGGCTCTGCTATCTCAATGACTGCGTCCTCTTCTATCACGGTCGCCGCTGGTTCTAGTATTAAACTAGACGCTGTAACAACTCTTGAATTAGAAGCAAACGGAACAATGACATTGGATGCTAACGGAGCGTTCACGCTATTGGGTTCAAGTTCAGTCACCATGACAAGCACATCTATGACTCTTAATTCTTCCGGAGCTATTAAGATAGACAGCAGTGCTTCCACTGTAGAATTAGAGGCCTCTACCAGCATTACAATTGACGCAGGGCGAGACATATTCATGCATGCTGGCAACACTGCCTATCACATCTTCCTGAGCAATTTACCTACTAGTGACCCAGAAGAAGTCGGCGCTTTGTATGCGCCAGGAAGCTACGTAAGAATATCAGAGGGATAATTTAAGGAAACTAAATGCACTCAGACCTAAAAAGTTTATACGAAATGACAGAAAGTCTTCCACCTTTGCCAGTCATACACAAGAACGGCACGATCGAAGTGGATATGCAAGCCGGTGAGTCAGTATCAACTGGCTTGATGAACATATCTAACGTGGCTGTATGCGACACTGAAATAGCTGAAGACTCTATGTCTCCAGTGCATGCCCACAAAGAAAGAGAATGGTTCATCTTGTACGAAGGAGACTTGATCGTCGTTATCTATGACAGCACTACGGAGACTCATCACAAGGTAGTAAAGACAGAATATGCGTTAGACCCTGGGGATTATTTCTTCGTTGAGGCAGACGTTAGACATGCTGTTGGTTCGCAGAATGGTGCGAAGCTAATCGCTATCTCTGTTCCTCGCTCGGAGGTGTTTCCAAGTGTCAGATCAGGATAAGATAAGGTACCCTTGGAGAGAGTGGAGTGTGGCGGTAGTAAAAAATATGGCTCGTTATGAAAAAAGGTTAGACGACCACGATATCAGGCTAGATGAGATATGTGAGCGATTGACAGCCATTGAAACTAACAAGAAAAATGATCATCGGTGGAAGTCAATGTTGTTCGGATTCATAGGAGCAGTCGTGCCTTTGGCGCTTACTGCACTTGGTATGTGGCTTGCTTACAGATAGCCGACTTGACGGAACGTGTTTGATGTGCTACACTACAAACAACAGGAGGGAATTATAGAGAGGCTTTTGCAGGATGAACAACAAAATTAAGGAGGAAACAATGTTTGAAAAGCTCAAATCACGAAAGTTTTGGATGGCAGTTGCTACAGCAGGGTGTGCATTTTTCCTTGCAGTAGGCGGAGCTATTGAGTGGACGTTTGCACTCACAATTATTACAGCATCACTTGGTAGCTTTATTGGTATCGAAGGTTTGGCTGACGCTCTTGGGCGTCTCAAGAAATAGGAGGATTAAATGAAGAATAAACTAGCAGCATTTGTACTAGCAGTATTGATGATTTTTAGCGTTTCAGCGTTCGCAACTGGTCCGTTGCTTGGGGTATCTTATATCCCAGTGGCAGGCAACTTTGCAGCGTTGTCTTTCGGGTATGATTTCGGTCCTGTGAGCCTTGAATTCCAGAAAGCGAATCTAAATACTGTCGCAGGGATATGGGCTACAGGTCTTCTATGGACCCCACAAATCGAAAGCTTCGGATATAGAGTTGGAGCAGATCTATTGTTGGAATATTGGACAGGACCGCAGTGGGTGGCCGGTGTTTGGGATGCTAGAGTCGCTGGTCTTTACTACCAAGGATTCAATTTCGTGCTTGGTGTCTCAAAGACCTTTGGCCCTATTCAGCTGTATGGTCAACTCAACTTGAATCCAAATGCAACTCTGTTTGTGGTTCCAGTTATCGGATTCAACATTCTTTTTGGAGACTTGATTCCAGACGTAACAATCTAGCAACATTATAGCCCAACGTGGCGGGGTGTAAAAACCCCGCCTATTTATCTTCTTGGGAGGGATGATATGAAACTAAAAATTACACTAACTATTTTGACTTTGGCTCTACTGGCTTTTCTAACTGGCTGTCTTCCTTCAAGCACAGCTGGTGTTCTAACTCTATTTGCACCTGATTCAGCTTATCCTCCGTGCGAGGTCACTTTGATTGCTCAGGGTGTAATTGGAGGACAGTATACATTCACTGTCGAAGGTAAAACATACACACAGAATGGCAATTCATTCACTGTGACTATCGAAGACTTGCCTTGCACGGTTGAAGTGTTATGGGAAAGTGAAAGCGGAGAATTCCAGATAGCGAAAGCATGGATTGGCTTGACTAATACTGGACCATATATTGGCACTCCAGTTCTAAACGGGATTGCAAACCTATGGTGGATTCATCCAAAAGGTAGATATATTGTAACATTCCCAGACGCTCAAGATTTTGAGGGCGGAGACGTCAGGCTTGTCAATGTTACAGTATACAATACTGGACAGAAGACTGAAAACTCTGTGTTTTGCACTCCAAATCCTGCGGTCTACAACACAACTCTAGATACTGGTGAAGTTCTTGAGAATGCGTTCATGTTCTTCTCAATGTGGAATGGAAAGATTGATGCAATCATTAACGACTACGATGAGTGGGAAGACTTGATTGATTATTATCTAGGAGACAAAGTCCAACTAGAATTGGTAGGATATAGGTGTATAAAAGACATTGATTACAGTGAAGACGGGACAAGAAAACCAGTGGTGAATTTCAATTACTGGGAAAAAATTGGTCCTGTAGAAGCTGGATCGAGCCTTCCTTATTCTCCACCAGATCGTGGAGTAGCTGGGTATCCAGGTGCTGGACTAGCATGCCTATCGTGGAACAAAAACTTTATTCCTAGCGGAGATACAGTTATCACAGCGACTTTTGAAGATGAAAGAGGCGCGACTACTACTGAGTCGTGGTCAATTCCGACAACATCATATCCAGGCTGTTGAGACAATAATCCTCCCTTAATAGGAGACATAGGTAAGCAATTAGCAGGTGATTAACGTCACCTGCTTTTTGTTTGCTTTTTTTACAGAAATCGAGTACAATCATTCATACAATATTTTTCTAGGAGGGGACATGGAACTGTTTCAAACGGCAGAGAATCTACAAGGGTTTGCTAAGATCGGACTATACGGCCTAGCAGGCAGTGGGAAATCAACAACGGCAATTAAGATAGCTGTAGGACTATCACAGATGGAGAAGACACCACGACCTATCTATTATCTTGACACTGAAACTGGAAGCGACTGGTTTGTTGAACGTATGGCTGAACTAGGCATCCCGTTTAAGAGTGCTAAGAGGAGAGACTTCAAAGCGCTGCGAGAATCAATAGACCTTGCCGAGAAAGACGGCGCTGTATTGATCATCGATTCTATCTCGCATTTCTGGAGTGAAATCAAAGACTCGTACATGAAGCAGAAGAAGTTGAAGTTCATGAGGATGACTGACTGGGGACCGGTCAAAAATATGTGGAACGAGGGTTATGCAACTAGATTTACCAATTCGAATGCGCACATAATTGTATGTGGTAGAGTTCAAGATACTTACGAGACGATAACTGAAGGTAACGCCCCTGAATTTATTCGAACAGGCGATAGGATGCGAGCAGAGAAAGACTTCTCTCACGAACCATCACTTGTTCTTAGAATGGAATCTATCCCAGTCGCCAAAGAAGATCTAGAAAAGGCTAAGACCAGGAAGGAGCGGCAAGGAATCAAAGTAAAGTCAGATATGTTGATTCGCGCTTACGTGATGAAGGATCGTTCAGATGCTATGAACGGGATGCGGATAGATTTCCCGTCGTCTGATGACTTCCTGCCTCACTTTGCTGCGATCAACCTTGGTGGCAAGCATTTTGGTGTAGACGTAACTGAAGATAGCCAAGAAATCTTCGATAATGAAGACGTCAATGAAGGCGTATCTAAGTGGAAGTCTCTTTGTGCTGATGCCTGTGAGGAATATACTGTCGCCAAATTCAGAAAGTGGTGGCCTGATAACAAGGTGAAGATCCTTGAAGACTGTGGAGAAGTTGGAGCAGCACAGGTTTACAGCTACTACACAGGATTAGGTAAGAAGAAATCTAAATGAAGATCCTAACATTCGAGCAGCAAACACCTGAGTGGTTCGATGCAAGGAGGGGGATTCCTACTGCGTCTAACTTCTCTAAGATACTCACCACCAAAGGTGAAAAGTCCAAGCAATGGAACAGCTATCGTAACAAGCTTGCTGCTGCTCGCGTATCTGGAGTGGATGAAGAACCATTTACATCTAAATCAATCCAAAAAGGCATAGAACAAGAAGCTGAAAGCAGACTAGTCTACGAAATGTTTGAGGAAGTTTTCGTTGATGAGGTAGGTTTTTGCCTGAGTGACTGCGGTCGCTTCGGTGCCAGTCCTGACGGACTAGTGGGTAAAGACGGGATGGTTGAGTTAAAGAATCCTAAAGGAGAGACTTTAGTTAAGTACACATTGAGAGACAAACTACCGTCTACTTATTTTCAACAGGTACACGGTCAAATGTACGTAACTGGCAGAAAATGGTGTGATTTTGTAAGCTATAGTCCTGGACTTCCACTGCTGACGGTCAGAGTCAAACCAAGCCGTATGTTTTACGATGCCCTTGACATGTATCTGCCAATGTTTTGTGATGAATTGGATGAAGTTTGTAGAATACTAGAAGAAAAGAAAAGGAGACAACATGAACAACTTTAGCGCAATTGGTAATCTGACATTTGATCCTGCTGACGCACTACAGTTTACACCTAGTGGACAAGCACGGTTACGATTCCAGATTGCTATCAACAATCGAAAGAAGAACGCACAGACAGGGGAATGGGAAGACGCGGCCGAGTTTCCTTACTTCGTTTGCTGGGGTAAGCAGGCAGAAAATCTTGCGGAGTATCAGAAAAAAGGCGGCAAGCTAGGAGTCACTGGACATATTTCAGCTGGATCTTATGAGAAGGAAGGCGAGAAGAAATACTTCCTTGACCTAGTTGCTGATCGTGTTGAGTATCTGTCACCAAAACCTGCTACCAATGATTCTGGCAGCTACGAACCGCCATCAGCGACTGCTCCTTACGTTCCTAATACTGCTGAGGAAGTGCCTTTCTAGACTTTCACACCCACGTTAAGCGGCGGCTGATGTTCGTGTTAGCCGTCGCTCTTATTTTTATCGGGAGGATCATGGCTAAGATATCATTCAAAGACTGGAGTAGATATGCTATCATTAAGTTTCACAAACAGTACGGATCATCCTTGTCCGAACAAGGAGTCACACCGTTACAAATTCTCGTTGCAGTCTTGGACCACACTCCAGGATTCAGAGACATCCCAGAAGTACAAGCAGATAATTGGAAGCCAATCTTCCAGTTGCTTTCCTCCATGTACAATACAGATAACAGTAGAGGGATACGTCCATCACATTCTGCAGTTATGCAAGCTGCAATCAATTTTAGTGAGATTCCAAAACCTCTGTCCGGAGGATACTCTCTCCGTTATCTTTTCGTTGCCTTAAGAGAAGAGGCGGTGAAGATAACAGCTGATCAGTATGAGGTAAAGGACAAGAAGATTCCTAGTTTCGCAGATTTCGGCATCAAAGTGTAGGGAGGGTTAGTGAAGCAGATAAGTGACTTTGGAATCGAGGAGATGGTATTAGGCACAGTTATTTTGTATGGATCTGAAAGACTTCATACTCTTGTACAGAAATTCAAACCTGAGTTGTTCTGTTCGCATCCTAGACATATTCAGGTAGCGGAGGCTATCAGTTGGTTAATAGACCAAGGGATAGAAGTAGAATTGATGAACGTCATCGCCAGACTTGAGAAGATAGACAAACTTGAGACAGTCGGTGGCAGGATGTATTTCACTAAGCTGATGAATGTTCTATGGTCTGATCAAATGCTAGATCATCACCTAGACTTACTAGAAGAGTATAGGATCAAAAGACAAGCAGAAATGTCGGCTTCACTAATAGCAGTCGAAGCTGGTAAGAAAAACTCAGATGTAGTAGACCTTCAGCGACTTGCTAGCCAGTTGTCAGACACAATGTTATTGTCTAGCGGCAAAAGCAAAGAAGAATTCATATCTAAGGTAGTTGAAGACTTTTCTACTGTGATGATCAACAAAGCGCTTTCGAATGATTGGGGAATGTCGTCTGGCTTCTATAACATAGACGTGAAATTAAAGGGCTTAACGCCTGCTTATTACTTGCTAGCAGGACGTCCGGGCAATGGCAAGACAGCATTCGCACTGAACATGGCATATCGTCAAGCAAGGAAAGGACATACTGTAGGCTTCCTCAGCATTGAGATGAGTAGAGAGGAATTGCTAGGCAGGCTGACAAGCATACATCTAAAGAGGTGTTGGTATGACAGAGACAAAACTCAGTCAGACGAAGAGTTCAGAGCGGAAATACAGTCAACACATATGGCAATCGCTGCATTACCGCTGGTTATTGATGACACTCCATATAAAACCGTCGAAACTGCCATCGGCGCTGCCTATAGGATGCGTTTCTCGGCCAATCCGATAGAAATACTGTACATCGATTATGTTCAGCTTCTAAGCCAGACGAATAAGCCTGAAGATCTAGCTAGAATATCACACATGATAAATGCTCTCAAGAAAGATTTAGGCATTGCTATTGTTGTTCTAGCACAGATCAATCGAGAAGTTAGAGACAGGAAAGGACATCGACCTGTCTTAACTGATCTTAAAGGTTCTGGAAGCTTCGAAGAAGATGCGGACGTGGTGATGTTTGTATTCGACCCTGATCAATGGAGTGAAGCTAATGCTGCGTTCGAATTGATTATAGCTAAGGATAGAAATGGTCCATTAGCAATGGGAGACGGTGCATTACAGTTCTACTTTGATAAGCCAGCGCAAAGATTCGAACAAGGGGAGGTTAAATTTTAATGGGGAAAATATTAGTAGCCTGTGAAGAGTCACAAGCAGTGACGATAAAGATGAGGGAATTAGGCATCGAGGCGTACTCTTGCGACATAGAACCTTGTTCTGGAGGCCGTCCAGAATGGCATTTACAACAAGACGTAACTCCTCTGCTTGAACAAGAATGGGATATGATTATAGCATTTCCTCCGTGTACCCATATTTCCGTTAGTGGGGCTAGGTGGTTTGAGCAAAAAAGAAAGGACGGGAGACAACAGCAATGTATTGATTTCTTCATGCTTTTTACCGATACAGGATGTGAGCGAGTTGCAATAGAAAATCCAGTTGGTATTATGAGTACCTCCTGGAGAAAGCCGGATCAAATAATTCAACCGTTCCAATTTGGAGACAACTTCTCAAAGAAAACATGTTTGTGGCTTAAAGGGCTGCCAGATCTTGTGCCAACAAAAATAGTTGATAAAGGGGAGCAAGTTACATTCGCAAGCGGAAAATCAATGTCAAAATGGATGTCGGATTCATTTGGATTATCACCTAAAGAAAGGGCGAGAGTAAGGTCTAAAACATTCGAAGGTATCGCAGGCGCGATGGCTCAACAGTGGGGAAAACCGTTGTTGGATTTGGAGGGAGCAGACTAATGGGAAATCCTACTAAAGATCAATTGTATTGTGTATTGTATGAAGGAGAAGGGTGTACTCAAACTGAAGCAGCGGAGATATTTGACATAACAGTTGGAGCTTTGAGAAAGTTGATGGAAGAATACGGAGTAGAGTCGAGGAACAAAAGTGATGCCAGGAAGTTTGGCAACACTGGCGAGCCTAATGATATTGTACCTAATGTAATGTGTTTACCTGGACTAATCGAGGAGCTTGATTACATATCTCATCCTCCTAAAACATTAGAAGAGGCAGAGGAATACATACAATGTCTCTCATGGAGACAGATAGAGATTGAGTCGGGAGGCTGTCAGAAATCAGCCTCAATGATAACACCTGAGATGATATTAGCAATCATCAGAGCAAAAAAATGGAGGGATGATGCACGGAACAGTGTGGGTTGAGGGACATGAGTTTGTAGCACCAACCGGAAAATTATCTATGCCGCACTCCGACTATTTTCCGTTTGGTGTGGAGAATTGGGTAGAGTTACATGAAATAGCCAGGAAGCTTTGGATTTCAGAAAGAGATGGTAATGTATGCCAAATCTCAGGCGAATTTGGAGAAGTCCATGAGATAGTTGCTAGAGGCGGGATGGGGTTGAAGGCCTTAGCTCCATGGAACATGATTACAGTTACCAGGGCTAACCATAGTCTCTTGCATGCCGGTAAGTCTAAGATAATCAAGTTCGATCCGCTCGATAGCAAAGATGGACTTCTCGTTAATATGAACGACCGACTAATGCAGAAAAGCAGAATCCATTTCTATAATGTCACTTCTCCTGGAATGGCTGTAGTCGCTGACAAACATAGAGCGACACTTGAAGGTTTTGTAAAGGCCAGAATTAATAACATGTGGGAAGCTGCAAAAGCGCTAGATTGGCTGAAAAGGAACGACGGGCATGCGATAATCGGGTGTAGTTCGTACAATTCGCTAATCGCTGAAATAGGCTTGGATACGGCGTTTGCCGATCCTCTCAGAAGGACATACTTCAAGTCAAATGAACTAGGCGTACTGGAGAGTGCCTTACATCTCCATCCGGAAAGGGCTGAGAAGATTCTGAGGCAAATCAAGCCAGAAAAGATAGAATTCGTGCTATCTGAAGCAAAAGGATTAGTTGATAAACGATCCTTCACTGATTTGATTGACGAAAACAAGAAACCAAGAACTGTGAATATGCGAACGTATTTCGTAATTGACGGAAATGAGAAAAGACTAGTTGAAGCGCCGAATATACAAGGCGTGAAGGGCGAGATTATCGTAGACGGTGTAGTAAAAAGGGATATTCGTAATGAGGTTAAGGAGTAATGTTTATCCCAATTACAGATGTTGTATACACAATGATGGCTGAAAGGGATTTTTATAGGGTTTGGAAACGGATAAGCAAAACAGGGTTTGGGGCAACTTTCTCTCTCAGTGTTGATTTACATATTCCAATAAAGGAAATTGATGAGTATATTGAGATTTTCAGGTTGGCGAAACTAATAACCGTTAAAAGCTATGAGATACTTGGCGCTGAGTATTCAGTCTGCGAAGATAGCGTAACTCTCGGTAAGAATATCTTGAAGTTATCTGCCAAATTTCATGAAGGAGACATTAGGTGAAAGTTACAGTAATGGAAGAGCATGGGTACGAATCAGCTAAGATAGGCATCTCGTTGTCTTACAATACCGATATCAAGGAGATGGACAGAGTAGCTAAGGCGTTGGCGCATAAAGGCAGTGGTCATTCAAAATTTCTTGAGTCCATAGCTGTTTGGTTAGACGTCGATGCTCCTAGATATTGGTGGCAACAATTCGACACTTACAGAACCGGCATGACTAAACAGAGCGAATCTACGATGCATACCATGACTGAGAGAAACTTGACACAAGACGATTTCAGCCACAGAATGCCGATTGCACACCTAGATCTTTTGAACCTTTGGATTGATCAAGGAAAATGGGACACTGTGAAGTGGAATCTCCCAGAGTCGTTCCTGCAGCGAAGAATCATGTGCTTGAATTATAAGTCGCTACAGCATATAATAGAGCAGAGGATTAGTCACAGGCTTGTCGAATGGCAGTTGTTCATTAAGCAAGTGCTTGAGCAAGTTGATTACCCTTATTTTTTAGTTGAAGAACAAGATGATGCTCTGTTTGTTGCATCACTAGAAGATATACAACACGTAGTACCGTAACCTGGGAGGGAGGACAGTATGGCGAAGCGAATCAAAAAGAAACCTTGCGAGACTGGAAGTGGCATGTGTCTATTCCAATTAGGAAGAAGCAGGTGCATGGCATTCTCAGCCAAGGGGACCTATTACATGGACGGTTCGCCAACTGTTCTATTCAGGCCAATTGCAGATATCTCTTACGCTGAGTGCATGGAGACTCCTGTTAAGGTTAGAGGCACTAATAGTTGGAAGGTTATCGGTGAAACTAACGGATATTTTACTCCAACTACTGACCATATAGTCAGGACAGAAGTTATGCTAGCTGAAAAGGTTAAGAAAGCAGATGAGAGAAAAAGGAAAAGAGAAGAGAAGAAAGGAGCGAGCGGAAGCGAAAAGGATCAGATAGAGAAGGCAATAGTCAAAACGAAGATAAAGGGCATAACTTTAGAAGACGACGGATCAGATAGAGTTTGGAAAAACAAAAGAGGAGATGTTGTTGGAATCGAACATAGTCTCTTCGAATAAAGGAATAAATTGCACTCAGGAATTACGAACTATCTAAGCAAAGCGGACTGGCGAGTAAAGGAGAATTCAAATCAACATTTTTCACTGCAAGGACTTAATACGCATATTACATCCAAAGCTATCGCGAATTACTGGATGGACGACATATACAAGGAGGAAGTCTCAAACGCGCACCGCACTGGGAGACTCCATATTCATGACTTGGGGACTCTAGGACCATACTGTGTTGGTTGGGATTTGACCGACCTACTGATTAAAGGCTTTGGCGGAGTTAGTTCTAAACTAGCGTCAAAGCCTGCGAAACACCTACGAACTGCTCTGATGCACGTAGTTAACTTCATGTATACGCTACAAGGGGAAGCGGCTGGAGCTATCGCGTTTAGTCATATTGATACGCTAATGGCACCATTTATCCGTGAAGATGGACTAAGTTACGAGGAAGTCAAGCAAGTGATGCAGGAATTCATATTCAATATGAATGTGCCAACAAGGGTAGGATTCCAGACACCATTCACAAACTTGACTATGGATCTATCGGTGCCTAAGTCATTCGCTGATAACCCTGTAGTAGTTGGTGGAGTGCCATTGAAGTACAACTACTCTGAGGTTCAGCCAGAAATGGATGTGTTCAATAGGGCATTTTCAGAAATCATGATGGACGGCGATGCTGATGGCAGACCATTTACATTCCCCATCCCTACGTATAATATAACCAAAGATTTTGACTGGGACAACGAAGACTTGAAACCTTTGTGGGAAATGACAGCTAAGTATGGTACTCCTTACTTCGCCAATTATGTCAACTCTGACATGTCTGCAGAGGATGCAAGATCGATGTGTTGCCGTCTTAGAATCGATAACAGGGAGTTGATGTATCGTGGAGGAGGACTATTCGGTTCCGCGCCACTCACAGGATCTATTGGAGTTGTCACTCTTAACCTTCCGAGGCTCGCCTATGATGCCAGAAAGGACACAGAGACATTTTACAGATTACTCGATGATATCCTCGCCATTGCCAAAGACTCTCTCATCGTCAAGCGACAAGTTCTCGAAGACTGGACTGATCAAGGATTGTACCCCTATTCTTCCGTCTACCTTGAAGGCATTAAGAGAGAGACAGGCAAATATTGGGCGAATCATTTCTCGACTATTGGAGTTATTGGCATGGATGAGGCGACACGAATCCTCTTAGATATGGGAATTGATCAAGTGCCTGCCAAAGCATTCGCTATGGAGGTTTTAACCTATATACGAGAAACCCTGCGAGAATGGCAGGTAGAAACTGGATTGATGTGGAATCTAGAAGCTACTCCTGCTGAGGGTGCTGCTCATAGACTAGCTAAGATCGATTCTGAGACGATGGAAGGCGTTCCTCAGCATACTTACTACACGAATAGTACTCAACTGCCAGTAGGTCATACAGACGATTTGTTTACAGCTATCAGACACCAAGAAGATTTACAGTCGGCTTACACAGGAGGTACAGTATTCCACTCGTTTATAGGCGAACCTATTGCAGATTGGCAACAAGCTAGGCTGTTAGTGAAGAAAATAGCCATAGGGTCTAAGCTTCCGTACTATACCATTACTCCAACTTATTCTATATGTCCGAAACACGGATACCTAGGCGGTAATCACGATGTATGTCCTGAATGCGGGTCCAGGTGCGAAGTCTACACTAGGATAGTTGGATACTTACGACCGACTTCTACGTGGAATGATGGCAAAAAAGATGAGTATGCTGACCGTGTAGTTTACAATGTGTAGCGCTTTTGTTTACAATCGTATAATAAGCAGATGCGCTATTAAACAAAAAGTGGTTTTCGTTGAATAAAGGAGTATATTATGGCTGAAATGACGCCAGAAGAGCATGGAGAGAGAGTTATCGCTAATTATCTGTGCCTGGTTGAACTTCCAGAACTTGTTAAGGAAAGCATATCCAAGCGTATAGCTTTTGAAATACGAGCATATCACGGACAAGATAGGAGAGAAAGTTGAATATGATCCTACTCGAAGGAAATATAGGTGCGGGCAAGTCAACTCTAGGAAGAGCGATAGCTGAAACAAACGCAATGGGTTTCATTGAAGAGCCAGTAGGGGCATGGCAACATGACTTTGAAGAGAATCTCTTAGACCTGTTCTATAAGGACCAAGAAAGGTGGGCTTTCACATTCCAGTTAGCAGCGTTTGTAACTCGCGCTAAAACATGGACAGAAGTACTCGAAATGACAGACCACACCAACGTTTTGCTAGAACGATCTATCTATTGTGATAGGTATGTATTTGCTAAGAACTGCTATCAATCAGGATTATTAAGTAAGACTGAATATCAGTTGTACTGCAGAATGTGGGATTGGTTAGAGGAACGATGGGCGAGCAAGCCAGATCAAATAATCTACTTGCGTACACCTGCTGAGGTATGCTTCGAACGTATCGAAGCACGGGGGAGATTCGAGGAAAAGAATACGATTCCACTAGGATATCTGCAAGACCTTGAAGATCTTCACGACGAGTGGCTTATGAATAACCCACTCGTAACCGTAGTTGACGGAACGTATCCCATCGAATTAAGTGAATTGTATGAACAAACAGGAATTGAAGTGATGGGCAATGCCGAAAGCTAATACACGGTGTATCGTATGCGGCAAAGAGTTTTACGCAAGCCCAGGCCACAAGCGACAAGGATGGGGGAAGTATTGTTCTATGTTGTGCCGTTCTAAGGCTATGACTGGCGAGAATAATCCGAGATATGACAGCAGTGTGCCAGATAGAATTTGTAAAAACTGCGGCAAACAGTTCAGAAAGAAGCCGTTTGCCGTTGCAAGAGGCGAAGGGATATTCTGTTCCGCGAAGTGTAAGCACGACTACAAAGGAACGAGCAAGATATGCCCAGTGTGCAAGAATGAGTTTTGGATATATTCGTCATTAAATGTAGATGATAAACGCAAATACTGTTCGATAGAGTGTGCAAAAATTGGAAGAACGCCGAAGAATAATTGCACATGCATCGTATGTGGTATTGAATTCCATGTGAAACCAAATGTTTTATCTGATAAAAAGAGGAAAGGAGGCGGGTCGTTTTGCTCAATAGAGTGCAAGGCAAGGTATATGTCCAGTAATCCTAGAACAACTGGAGGTGTTATGCGAAAGTCTAAGTATAAAGGCGGCAAACGTGACGATATTGGGATTTACGTTCGGTCATCGTGGGAAGCTAACTACGCTAGATTGCTAAACTGGATGAAAGAAAAAGGCCAGATAGACAGGTGGGAATATGAGCCTGACACATTCGAGTTTCCAGTTAAGCGAGGATCAAAGTTCTACACGCCAGATTTCAAGGTATGGGCTGCTGATGGCAGTTATGAGTATCACGAAGTGAAGGGGTATATGGACCCAAAAAGCAAGACTAAGTTGAAGAGAATGGGTATCCACCACAAAGGCGAATCATTGAAGTTGATCGATGCGAAAGCATATAGAAAGATAGACGAGATGTTCGGAAGCATGATTCCTGGGTGGGAACATTAAAAAAAGAGAGAGGAGTGGTGTGTTTGTAAAAAGCAGACACACTAGCCCTCTTGGATTTATTAACGATTGTGACAAATATAACCAGATATCACTTGACGGTTGGACCCTTTTGAGGTACACTATCGAACATGTCAATAAGCGACCGAAAGAAATCGCTGGACAAATAAAAGAGGTGCTAAATGGCTAAGAAGCCCAAACTGTTTACTAATGTCACGCTAGTATGTAATAAGTGTGGTGCTATCTCAGAGGTAAGTTCGTCATACGCTAAGAAGGTAGGTAAGACTAAATGCTGGAAATGTAGCGATGGTTTCCTCAAGCCGAAAGGACAACATGGAACGACGACGAAGGATTAAGTGCGAGAAATGTGATCATGAAGAAACAACGGTTACTAGTTTAGAATCTGGCGATATAACGAAGATAAGGTGTCCTGAATGCAAGAAATCTTTCTTGCGTGTATTGCCACCTCACTTCAGTAGAAAATACAAAGGCCGTGGATTCACTAAGTCTAATTCGACTCCACGGGTAAGATGATTAAAGTGATTAGTCAACGATTACTAAATGAAGCCAACTCTGGCAATGACAGTGCCATCGAGGCGGTATGTGGTTACTCAATCGAATTTCTAGACGACTTTGTAAGGTCACACATTCGCTCAATAGCTGATGCAGATGACATCGTGCAAGAGATACTAATAATCCTCACCAGTAAATTAGACGACGGGTTAATCAGTAGCCTTGATGCGTTCATAACACAAACTGCGAGACAGTTTATCAAGAGACATAAAAGCGGAGAGTATGCAGCTGGGCGACGGAGACAACTACTGTACCCAGCATACTCACAGAGAGAAATACCTTTCACTCAGGCGTTTGGTGAAGAAACAACGATTGAGGATCTGGAGAATATGTTTGATGAAGACAAATTCATTTGATGAAGCAGTCTACAAAGAGTTATTCTGGGAGAAAATGGAAGCGGTTCCTGCTCTTAGATTCCAACTTATCGAGTTGATAGAAGCTGATTCGATGGTACAGTTAGCACGGGAATGGGGATTTACACACCGTAATCAATTGATACGTTACCTTCAGGGTCCGCTCAAGAGGCGTGTAAGCCGAGTGGCTGGTATAGATGCGGTTCGTTTACTAAGGTCATTAACCCATGGGACTACAGGTGCCTTAGAATCGATTGCCGAGGATGATGGGTCGAGAGATATAACTATGGAGTTCAATGAGACACTTGATATGAGTGCAGAAAGCAGCGAGGAGTAAAATCCCCGCTGCTTTTCTTTTGTTCATTCTGATTCGAATACCTCCCGCCATATTTTTGCTGCGATACAAAACTCCACTTCTTCTGTAGTCCAAGTAGATTTATATCCAGGGCAGGAATCGTCTTCGTCTTTCTCAATACGCCCGTCGTTATACTCGAAATAACAGACACCATCGACAAGGACAACGTACTTAAGTCCAGTTGCTGTAGAGTAAGCACCCCACTTGCCTGTGAAATCCTCAAACTTGCGCGTTGCTACCTTAGCCTTTGTTTCCATCTTCCACCTCCACTTCTTTCCACTGTTTTGCTTTGACGGCAAATGCTGCTGTTCCTAGAGTCCATTGAAGCATTGGCTTGATTACAGTGCGCCCGTCATGATATTCAAAGTAACATTCACCGTCGATAAATACGACATACTTGAGGTTCACGTTCTGCGAAACAGCGCCCCACTCGCCTGTAAAATGTTCGAACTTGCGCGTTGCTACCTTATCTTTTGACATTCTCCACCTCCACCTTTTTCCAAATACCGTCTACTACGTTATCATTTGCCATTGCCACAGTCCAGTATTGCTTTCCTTCGTCTGTTGTATCAGGGTCTATGCTCCCGTCTACATTTTCGTAGAAACAGTTTCCGTCCACGTCGAACGAAACGTATTTAAGGTATCCCCACGGCAATGGTCCTTCAGCGAATTCATATCTCTTAACTATGTTAGGCTGTTGCATCTTTATCCTCCTCAGAAAGTTTGCTCATGAAGCCTCTCAACTTCTCTTCGATTGGCAATTGGTTTGTTTTGAATTGAGCCATGTCTATTCCGATTGCGTTCCCCATTGCGCTTAGTTGGATAGCCAGTGCTGACTGTGCTGCAACTACATTAGCCAACAGTATAGGCAGTAACTGTACTCTGAAAGGCCCACCGGCTTGATGAGCCAATAGTATCAACTTCTCATACTTAGCATCGACGAAAACTGGTACTAATCTACCAATCTCAGATTCAACCTCTCCCCTTATCGCCTCGAAGTTCTGCATACTGCTCTCCTTTTTCGGTTAATCACTTTGAACTTGATGCCGTCTGGAATCGTATCGAGTTCAGCCTTCTTCCTGATACCAAAACTGGTTTGTCCTCCTCTCAGATCGTCGTGAACCCAACTGCTTTTCGAAACACTCCAGAAGACGTCAGCAATGTAGCAACCAAGGCCATTTCGAACAATTGTATTATCTGGAAACCTGTTCAGTACTAGTCTAGTCATGTTGCCTCCTAATAAGATAAGACTGATCTGCATGCATCACCAGCCAGCCATAAGAACGCACCTAAGCCAATTACCGACGCAGCCCATGTAAATAAGCACACAGAGCCAAGCAATACCATAAGTATAGCAGTAATGTTATTTTGCCGCAACTTAAGAACGATCCACATTAAAACTCTGGAAGCTAACGCAGCTACCATCAAATGTGGAAGCCACGTTAGACACCAATTGATTACCATTTCTTCCACCACGGCGAAAGCTTAATCTCGTCCATGTCAATTACACTGCCGACCCTCCCGAATCCACTAGGAGAATAGTCGATGACAGTTCCTCCCAACCTAAGAGTCCAACCATCTACGAACGGATCATTTTTATATCTTTCGAAACGTGGCAACAGACCACGCTTATTCCCGAATCTAGCAATCACAATGTTATTGCCAATGCTAATTTTCATTCTGGCCTCCTATGATGATATCTAGTGTCTCCGGTGTCAGATTGTCAGCGAGTCGAGTGACAAGCTTACGAAGATCTTCCTTGCCAAGTGAATCAGCATGCTTATGGAATGCCCTGATAGATGCTCTCCGTTCTTCCACATTCTCTGGTTCAGTGTTCGGCTTGAATGCCATTATTGCCTCCTAGTAGTCAACGTAATGATCTTCGTGTACCCAGTAGTACGTAACTCCTCCAATGATAGCGTATACGTAACCACATGAGTTCTCAAGAACGGTCGTGATTTCATCTGATGCCATAGTAGTCTCCTTTGCTCGGAACTTTACCGAGCGGCCTGTGTCAGTTAAATTGTCAAGGATCTGGAAGTATCAGGAACTATTCGGAAGCTTGTTAACTTCCGGATACTTCCAGATCATACTCGAAAAACTTGAGATGTTCAAGCCATTTGTCTAAATTTGTGTGGACATTTGTCCCGAAAAGGATAAGTAAGAGGAGGTAATGAAATGCCAAAATCAAAAGCAGACTGGACAGCAGTAGAAAGAACATACGTTTATGCGAGTCCTAAGAAGTCTTATTCAGCGATTGCTAGGGAACTGGGCGTAAAGCCAGAGACAGTAGCGCATCATGGCAGAAAGATGGGGTGGGTCGATAAGAGGGCAGCAATACAAGATAGGTTGTCGGACAAGCAGTTCGAGAATCAACTAACGGAACAGATAGTTGGAGAGTTAGACTTAGTGAGTTCGGCTCAAATGAGCGCTAAGATTTTGATCGACACTATTTTGAAAATCTCCATCAGAATTTTGAGTCAAGGATTTGCCGATGATATCAACAGCATCAACTCAGCTAAGATATTGGATGTGTTGAGTACTTTGACTAACAGTCTTGATCGTATACTGAAGACGATGTCATTGCTGCAAGGTGGACCTACGGAGAATTTGACCAATTATAATTTGGTGGAGTTATTGAGCAGAGCGAAGCCGCAATAAGTTTTTCGCCCAGGATTCGCTTGGCTAAATTCGCTTGAGATTTTCGCCTAATTTTCGCTTGCCTAGTTTCGCCCGAATTCGCTTGACTTCACTTGAAGTATATTTTCGCCCAGGATTTTTTATTCCAACATATTTTCGCCTGTCATATCCTGACATGTGATCCTATGTTACATCATCTCATGTTACAACATGTTACCACAGATTGAAATAGATTATGCTTAAGTCTAACATATTCTATGAGAAGATCATAGCTTCTCCTAGAACATATTCAAATAGATCAGGAAGGCATAGAAAAAGGGCAAGCCACCTAGTTTCAGGTGACTTACCCTCAAATGTGCTAACTTACATCCATCTTGTGGGGATTCCCATACGTTCTCTGATAATTGCATACTCTATCGGAGATTTGCGGGAAACCCATGTCTTTGTCCGACCTTTGCGGATAATCAACTATACCCTCCTAGAAGATACGTCAATCTAGGACACCTTCACAATTACACCGTCTTTCGCCCTACAACTAGCATAAAACCGGTGAGGTTGTGGATAATGCGGACCTTCTACGCAAAATGACCCATTTTGAGTTTCTTTACCTCCAAATGGCCCAGGTTGATAGAAAGTAACTGGATTCTCACCGGTTTCATTGAAAGCTGCTACAGCCTGCTTCAAACTCTTCTTTGTTGGGAAGTTTACGTGTGTGTACATGTTTCCTCCTAGTTTAATGCGGAAAGTATTGATTTTGCCTTAGTTCCATGTAAATGCAAGGTAATAGCTGAACCTTTCTCAGCTTCCCAGCACTTTCGGCAACTTCTGCAATCTCCTGCACAATCATAAACAATCTCATGATCTTCCCACCGATTATCCAATTCTTTCACATAAGCTATTGGAAAGTCAGTGTTTATGGGCATTCCTGCCCAAGCAGACATGATTGTATGGAAGTTACTTGGAACTCCACAGAAGTCAAGAGAATATGCCTTAGTGAAGGCCATAAACTCAGTTTCTGGGAAAGACTCAGCAATTTCAGCCATAATGCCTAGATACTCCTGGTTTGGAATATCTCCTCCTACATGCCACCTGAAAAGCCCAGAAGTGCCGAGCTTTCCATGATTTAGCATATAAATGATGGAATCCCGATAGGTTCTAGGAGATTGTTTGAACATCTCCCAGTTCCTATCCCAAGCTGCTTTAGTATGAGGAAACCTATTATAAATAGGTCGAGCATAGCACAACTCATGACAAAACCCTGAGTTTGGGCAGCTTTCAACAGGAACTACCGAAATATTGGCAATTCGACCTAACTTGCTGTTTTTCTCCGAGATTTTAACATGTGTCACTAATTTATCCTCCAATCTGTGATTTTTCCTCTCATTACACTAGAAGCCGTGTATTGCTCGTCATCTGTCAGCAAAGCTGCATCAAACAAGCGCAACATATTGTTTTCTAGGTCAAGATAGGAACCTTCAAATGAACTATGCCAAACATCATGATTTCTCTGACAAAGTAGGAAACCATCTGATGTTACGCTAACACTTGTGATTTTTGGGTCAGTATAAGCAACATCGCATATAAACCCCACAAATGCAGCCATTTTAGGTGACATCTCGCTAAATCTAGCAGGATGTAGTTTATTCACTATGGATTCAGGCATTTTCATGACCATACCACCTTTTCATGCTTAATCTCAGTACTTTCCACATCTACTCCTAAGAATGCACAGATTTCATCATTTCCTCCTAGACGCTGGGATTCTTCAATAACTTTCCCTGCAATCCGCGAGTAATGAATAAGAAGTTGCTGTTCTTCATATATCTCATCAACTTCTCTGTAATTCCACGCAGTTTCACCGACAAATCGGAAGATTAGTAAGAACATGTGGGTTCCTCCTTAAGATCAACAGTTTTGATGTAACCTACCTCAATTCCATTGGAATCTACTATAGGCCAGCATCTTTCACCATCAGTCCCTAACATTGCCGCAGTTTCAGTGTAATCTATGATTCTCTCACACATTCCACTCATTTCACTGCGAACATCCGAGAAGTTTGCATTAAATGCATCATTCTCTAAGGAAATCACCAATTCGATTGACTTGTACATAATTCTCCTTCAATCTGTGGTAAGATGTGTATTGCCCTTACAATCTGCATAATTCTGCCAACTACCAGCTTTTTGTAACAGTTAAAGCTAGACTATCTTAACATTCGCTTCAATAAAGCGGTTTCTAGTCTGTTCTGCCCAAACTTCATACTTTTCCTGATTCTTGTCCAGATCCTCATATACTCTCTGAGAAATCCTTGAAAGCTCTATGAATCCAGTAGTTGTTAGACAATTCCCATGAATTCTCTTGTAAAAGATGGGAAATGCACCTAAAACACGGTAAATGACTAGGTGTTTGCCTAAGCAGCACAGTTCTGCTGTACTTAGGCGTTTTGTGCTACATTGTAGCCAAACTCCCCATGAATCCCATTCTTTCAATGGAATATTGTTGAGTAGATGATCTTCTAGGTATTTCTCCAGAAGATACTCATATTCTCCCATAGGATGATGAGATGTAGGGGTAAATCCGGTAAGCTCTGCAAGTTCAGCATATTTCCTGTAATGATCTTCAGTTGTAGGATGTGCTATCAACATATCGCAACTCCTGTTGGTAATTGGCAGGATTATGCAGGTTGTAAGGTATTTGCCTATAAAATGCATCATTCTACTCATTATGCTATACTTTGCTCAGGTTGTGCTTACTTCACTGTAGGTCTGATCCAAACAATGTGTTTCCAATCTCTTACGTACAAATCAGCGAAAAGCACTTCGCTTTTATGTTCTTCTATCCAAACATCCGCTTCTTCCCTTGTTTCAAACATGATTGAACCATCTTCACCGAAATCCACTGAAGCATATGCAATCATATAGTTTTCTGTGAGAAGTGCATCATTTGTAGGAGAAACTGCTGGTTTCGCCTTCTTTATAGGAGAAACCATTAGCTTCTGTCCTAGCGTATTCACGACCCATTGGGCTGCTAGCTTTAAGGACATTCTAGGAGTAATTGCTACAAGCGAGTGGATTGAAGCAGTTTCCCAGAAATCTTTGCGGTTATCAGGGGTAAATACTTGAATCTCCCACTTTGTAGGAGAAATGAATACTCTATAAAAGAATTCAATATCTCCATGCAGAAACTCCCTACAACCATTAGGTTCTATTTCAAAATGCTTAGGATCAGCAGCAACTATGTAATTCACCGCTTTTGCACTACTAAACAATGAATCATAGTAGTGTCCGCTGAATCCACTTAGATCCTCATGATAGCTGAGGTAATCTCCTACAATACCAGCCATTCCACTACCATATGCTCTAATCAGCACAGGTATCATGTTTTCTGGGTAACCATCACAATGATGATACAAAACAATGGATTTATCCCAGAATGTCTTGGCTTCGCCGGTATTCCAATCATTTCCTTCAAAAACTAGTTGAACTTGGCATCTTGTACTCATTTTGCTCCTTTTTGCAGCAATTGCTGCAGTTCTTAAGCATAATGAGTAGGATGATGCAGATTATAGGCGTTCGACGTATAAAGTGCATCATTCTGCCCATTTGTAGCTATTTGTCCTATGTTTTACGACCTTCTCACACAAAAACCTTGCTCTTCATCGAACTTAAAGGTTTTGCTGATAAACCGTATGAAACTGCCATCTCTGTGCCTAACTGGAGAGGTTCTGCTAAATTCGGCCCACTCTAAGTAGGATTGATTAGCTTCGAACCATTTATCCGCAAGTTCGGCAGTCGCAAATGTTTTCACCTTGAAATCGCCAGAATTGGGGCGAATCGGTGCATTTCTAGCCAAAGATGTTACAATATACAACCTTCCATCATGAAGCATTAGCTTCTCCTAGTTTCTCGCAGATTTCCTCATAATATGGGATTCCCCACGGAGTTCTAGTAGAAAGACTGCCATCTTCATTGAAACCCCTAGAAAAACAGAGTTTCTCATCAATCATGCCAACAGTTGATACAGTTGTGCATAATTGATGGCAACTTACCCATTTCATGCCTAACCTGTTCTTATCGACCCAGAAGTAGGCGGAATAAGGAGTATTGAAGCACTTTGAGCATTTTACCTCATCTTTGAACATTTCATATCTTAATATGAACACTCTCATTCTTTGCTCCTCTTTTATCCTACAAAAGGGCAGAATGATGCAAATTATACGTCTTTTCCATAGTTATCAGTTAGATTCCCCATTTTGCCCTATATCCGCCTTGTTTGTCCTAGTATCCTATAACTTGCTGCAGGATACCCCATTTTACAAGCATCTTGCGGATAAACTTGCAGGTTTTGCTACCTATCGGTTGAATCTCGTTGATTTCAATACGTTTCATTCACTTCTCCTCACTTTCATCTGTTTTGAGGATTTTATAGGTGGCACACCCTTTTTCGGCATGAAATCCTGTAATTTCCTTCAAAATCCAGTAAACATGGTGACGACCATGAGAAGTTATCCATTTCTCCGCAAAGACCAGAGAATGAAATAGCTCTACATAGACGCACCTTGAATTGCGTGTTTTGTAGCAGACTACGTGAGTAATCATGAGTACTTCCTAGAAGCGATTCTAAACTGCACAGCTTTACTTTCTTCTGTGAGTTTATATTCGTTGTCATACAATTCCCACCATTCCAAGGACTTTGCATAGAAAAGTAGGAGATTGTAGGCTTCGCTCGTAGAATCACATTCCATTGCTTGAATTGTCTCATGATCTATCAGTTTGAACCAGACTATGTAATGTTTCATGATATTCCCTCCGAATCTACGAAGATATGTGAATGACTACCATCTTTTGTGCAAACCTCCCCAATCTCCCACAAAGTCCACCAAATCGGCTTACTTTGCAGTTTAACTAGGAACTTGTATGCACAACTCGCAGAAACGAACGTAAGTACCTTAGAATCATTATCTTCCATTAGCCTGTAGATTAACATATGCATTTCCCATCACTCCTAGTATGTTCGTTCAGATTCTACGAAATCAAACAAGATTTCACCAGCAATTGATACAATCTTGTTGGAGTTGCTATAACTCCACCATTGTAAGTAGTCTCTGCATGAATCAACCCACTTCTCTGCGAAGTACTGGTTAATGAATACTTTCGACTGAATCTTACTGCGTTTGCCGGTTTTGTACTGTAAAAGAGTCATTGCTCCTACCTCCTATTAGGATATAGGGCAAGATGGGAAACCTAACTAATTTCTCAGTGTTTCTACTACAATCTAGTTAGTTTCATGAGATAGCCCTCATGTTGACGACGTTTCGTTAACTTTGATTGATTCTACCTGCGAATCATTCATTGTAGACCACTATCATCTAGAAGGCTATATCTAAGTGGATTATCCTATAAAGCCGGATTCTCCAGCTGAAATACAGATTGTTGAATATGTTCTGAGTAGCTTGCCCCAAACATCTGAGAACAAGCGAGGAGCTATGGAAACCCCTCTATTATGTGCAGGAACAACGATAGTTGCGTCTCATCTCCTCTTTTCTAGGAGGAATCCACCTTTTCAGTGGACGTTGTTCATATAATGGGCATAATCCCCGTTTTCTAGGGGAAGCTCATAGTTTCTGCTGTAAATGACCGTTAACCTGTTAACCGTCTCATGATTTTATCCGCACGTGTTAGGCTGCCAGTAGTGACTTAAGACCGTTTACTCTGGCATTGAGGGCGTTTGATTGACGCACTGTAACCGGTGTACTTATGGACCTGTTAGGGCGGTTATACACTGTCCACGCGATACTCATGAGCAAGTCAACTTGTCAATGAACCGATAAGAGTATCCATCTTAACGAAGACATCTCAATGGTCAGCTGTCCTATACAGAGGAGACATGTGTCCATGCTAGAGAGGACAGTTGTCCTTGATCCTGTACGTGTGGGCAGTACAATAACGCCGTCCTATATAGGTGAGCATGATCCACCTAACTTTGCTTGAATCTATATAGATCTGGGACGATGTCCCTATATCCCCTCATTTATATTACACTGTGGTTAGTACTAGTGGAGAGAGGGAGGCGCTGGGAGTTTCTATTATAAACTAGGAGAAATGAGGCGATAGGTTAGCTAAGCAGTGGACTAAGTAGAGTAGAAGTCAATTTCTCTAGATAGGATAAGGGATACGCTCATTGACTTGAGTACACTGTATACCAAATGCATACAGTGCCATCACGTCACACCTAAGTTAGTTCAATCAGTTCAATCATAACTGAAACTATTGAAACATAGGAGAAATCGACCAATAGTACTCGCATCATAAGTATGAGGAATGTTGCGAGCGCTAAAATAAAATCGCTATAACATAGATCAGAATAGCGCTTTAGCGATTGAACAACTCCAAATAGCACGAACAAGACGCAACAACTCCCGATAATAGGCCCATTATCGGCTGTTTCTTTCCTATATTCTAATTGATTGTAGTTAATTGTGATTGAATAGGCCGCCCCTGGGCATCCCCTCCCATACGATAACGCGAGCTACCCTACACTTACGTCACATCTCCCATTTTCCCGACTCTTCACCCATTAAGCTTTACCATAAACATTCAATCAAAGTTAAAAATCTGTCAGTACTTTACGGAGTCGTAATCTCGCATCCATAGACCTGCAGGAAAATATAATTTTGAGGATTCTCAGACTCTCTACCCATTCCATCTCCTATAACACAGTAAACCGACTTGACGGTTGCAACAACTTGTGCTATAATAGCAGTTAGGAGGAATTACAATGACCAAGAAAAGCATGCCGATTGAAGAACTAGCAGAATTATACTACGGAGATGAGAAGGCATCACTGAGAGAGCTAGGTGCTATTGAGGGCGTTCATAAAACTACCATTAAACGTAGGTTGGAACGCAACGGATACAAGGTTCGTAAAATGGGTCCAATGCGAGGAAGAAAGTCCAAATTGCCTCTCAGCTTGAAGGAGAGGGCAGAGACGCTGAAGTATCTTTACGGTATGACGTTTGACGATTACGATAGAATGTACAAGGAACAACTAGGAGGTTGCGCTATTTGCGGCAAAGAGATTCCATCTACTTGGAAAATGGGAGTCCACATTGACCATGATCATAAAACTGGCAAGGTTCGTGGTTTGCTATGCAGGGCATGCAATCACGGCCTCGGAAATTTCAACGACAACGGGAATACTTTATTATCAGCATGGGAATATCTTGATCGTTGACAAACCGTCAGTTCTATGCTACAATACAGATTAAAGGGAGGCCAATATGAGAATGAGAGCGATAGACAGACTCGCAATGCTGTATTACAAAGGTGCTTCGTTGGAAGATCTAGCCACGACGAGGAAGGTACATAAAACTACTATCAAGCGTAGGCTGGAAAGGGCTGGATATGTACTTCGTAAGACAGGACCAATACCAGGGATGAGGATTGACCGTCCCAGTCTCACATAATTACAATCTAGTGGCACCTCAACCTAGCGTTAATCCCTTCGAAATATCGAGGGGATTTTTGCTTACATAATCTTGGACAAATGTCCTATCTAGAACCTTGACTTTACGGTTGTTTCGTGGTAAAGTGATTGCGAGGTGATTGAGATGAACGAATGCGAGTGGAAGAACGACCCATGGGATGATTGCTCTGATATGTGGAAGACAGCTTGCGGTAACCTTTTTACGATCATTGAAGGGAGTCCGTCTGAGAATGGTATGTTATTCTGTTGCTACTGTGGCAAGAAGATTGTTGAAGGAGTGATTGAACATGGACAAAAAGACTAGGCGCTTAAATGATCCAGAATACAGTAGTTACGAGGTGGTTGGATGAGTAGTAGAAACGAACAAGCTTTGAAGAATAAGATTAACAGGCTTAGACAAGAACGTAATGAAGCTTTAAGAAAACTGGAAGCCTGTGAGAAGTCCAGAACAAATAAGGGAGGCTAACATGAAATGGTTCGGAGCAACAGCAGCTAGAAAGATTGCGAACAAGCATGATGAAAAGCTGAAGAAAATTCTAAGAATGATCAAGGTGCGGTCTAAAGCGGGGTTTGATACTCTTAACGTGAAGGGATATATCTCATCAATAAAGATCGTCCTAGAAGCATTAGGTTACAAGGTTGAGTGCATCTCGCCTCCTCTATACGTAAGTGCGAGTGGTTATTATTACGACTACAAGTTGCAAAACAACTACTACAAAATCTCATGGTAAATAAACGCGAGAGACGATTAAACGATCCAGAATACATGAAGAGACTTCGTTATGTATTCTTCATGTCAGAGGGCAGGAGCGACAAGTTTGTGTACGACTTGGCAGGAGAAAGCTGGGCCGCTGCCTTAATCGAGGTTTCTCTAGCGACAGAAAGGCTGATGAAGGAAATATGTAGGAGGCTACGATGGCGGAAATAACTAAGAAACGCATGCTGCTTCAAGACATCGATCTAGAGAAGTTTTTCTGGGGAGAGATTAACGGAAAAGAATGGTTTTGTTACAAAAATGGAACATTGTTGATTAGAATCGATCCGAAGAGCATAAATAAACTTAGGTGCGATTGGTTAGAAGGAAACACAGAAGTCTACAATGTTTTGTACTCACCAATAACTCATCTTCAAACAAAGATCTAAGGAGACAATATGAGATATGAAAAACTAAAAGAAGGCGATGTAATTGTCTTAACTGAAGAGCATGCACCTTTGCCGTGCGGTAGGTATGTTGTAGTAAAGACGGCTTTCGAAGGCGGTGGTACTGGACATGGTCCGAGAGGCGTCTATCCGGATGGTCATCACGTATTCTGTGAGACATTGAAAGGAGTGTATAAGAAGATCAGCTTCTACCAGTCTGGCTATTTTTCTGTGGTGTTCGAATACATCAAACCTGTAGGCAGGGCGAAACGGACGTGGAAAGAGGTAAAATAGACAAAACCGACTTGACGGCAGCGTTAAAAGGCTGTATACTATAGTTAATCGAAATTAGGAGGTTCACATGATTAACGTATTTGATGAGAGAGAAGAAGTATGCGAAGACGTAGTTAAGATTCATACGCTCGAAGGAAAAGCGGGTAGGACATTCTTCGGTCGCGTAGGCACAGCAGAAGGCCTTTTCCTGATAACGAGGACAGGTATTGCTATCCTTTATGATTCGGAGTCGGGGGACTTAGACAGATACTTTAATTTCAAATATGTTGACGGCAAAAGTACCAGCACAACGGTCATTATACGCAAATGGGTCGATCTTGACATCTATTGGAGGGAAATATGCTAAAATTCGAGAATGGTACATATGCAGAGAAGACGATGTCTCCTTTGGAAGCTTCTAAGGCGATGCTTAAGCCGGGAACTCCTCTTCTTATCCGCATTGACGGGATGGGTGACTGGGTTCAAGTTTTATTCATCATGAATCTACTTGACAAAGGGATTGAAGTGTTAGGCATGTTCAAAGGGACAGTTATCACTTCCCTTTCTAGCAAAAAGACAAGAATCCAAGTATTGGATTGCGACGTAACTATCTACTTTGAGGAGAAACGATGAATCATACTGACAGCATAGCAGTAGGTACCGGGATTTCTATTGCTCTGGCATTCGAAGCAGGAAAGCTTATTGGCGAAGGGATGAATCATGAAAGAGCCTCTCTGGTTGCTTACGTATCTGCTGTTCGCGAAATAAGCAACAGTGACTATGATGGTCTAGATTTCGATGAGAAGTTTGTCTTAGAGATGTTGAGCAATACCAGACAGTTCGTTATCGAGGAGAGTGCCTTATGTTAGAATGGTACGCTTACAAACACTCAAACGGGAAGCTGTTCTTACGTAGGTTCTTCGATCAAGGAGATGTTGATGAAGCCTCTTCATCTCCTTTCGTTGCGAAGTGTACTAATATGTTTGAAGCGGAGACTTACGAAGAAGCGGTGAAAATAATGGAGGTGTTGTTGGGATGATTAAATTTGAGAAAACTGAAGCAAAATGCAATACAGAATGTCTGACGATTGAAAATTTAGTCCGTAATCATAGAGGGGCTACTTTTTACGGATCTTGTGGTGAAGATGGATGTTACAACGAGGGCTATTGGTATGTAAGTTGGGCTGGCGCTGTCTCTCTAAGCGATGCAACTGTATTCTTTGGCGTAGATTCACTAGGCAGAGAAACAGCTGTCATTATACGGTGGTGCGACTTATCGATGCGTGAAGTAGAATGATCTACACAGATCTTAATCAAACCAAGAGTAATTTCATCAAGGCTATTGTCAAACCAAGGGAATATGTCGTATTTCTTTATGAACATGGCCGAGTTGAATTCATAAACTGGAGCGATAGGTCAGAATTCTTGCCTAAGCGGGGAAAAAACATCGATATTGACTTCGATGATCCATTCTACGAGTTGACTGAAATTAGCAGGGAGGAATGATGCCAGATATCACAATGTGTAACGGGAAGAGAGATGAAGAAGTTTGCTGTCAGCGTGACCGGTGCTACAGGTTTATGGCAGTCGCTTCAAGACGGCAATCGTTCTTCGTGACTGCCCCGTTTATCGAGGATAGTTGTGAACACTTTTTACTAGACTGGAACTTAGATAGCGAGGAAGAAGCTACCCCAACAAGTTAGTAATATTTGTGGCAAGGAGGGAATATGGAAAAGGAATACTGGAGTTGTACAATCGGCCCTACCACAAGAGATAAACTTCCACACGGATGTGATTTTCCGATGCGGATGGCTGTCCAACGTGCATACATGGATATTACTGGAGAAAATGCGAATCATTGCTGGTCTGGATGGGGTTTGTCAGATTACGTGAAAGATGCAAAGGATTATGCTGCCGCCTATCCGGGAGAAGTACATATGCTTATAAAGGCAAAGAGGGATAAAGATGTATAGACACGAAGCGTTTGAAAGAGCTAAGAGACATAACAAACAGTTCAAGAGGGCGAAGAAGTTAATTCGGTCCATGTCTGGTCAAGGACGCCTCGTTGCTGTGATATCCAGCAATTTGTGGCAAGAAGCGATAAACATGCTTCGAGATGACGGATATGGGGTTAAGAAAGTAGGCCGAGACTACGTTATCTCGTGGAAAACCGTAATGAACTAAGGAGGCAAAATGAGAGGATTCTTGATTCTGTTAGCGTTAATTGGTGGTTTGTTCACAGGTGCAGGTTTTTCTCTGCTCGGTGGATTATTCGTGATGCTCCTGTGGAACTGGCTAATCCCCGGTATCCTAGGGCTGGGCGTTATCACATTCTGGCAGGCATGGGGATTGACTTGGCTCTGTTCGATTCTGTTCAAGTCTACGTCAGTGAATTCTAAAAGTGGTTAGAAAGACGGACAAATGTCCACACGATCATCTGATTGTTCATTCTAAGAATAATGAAGGCGTGTGGTTCTATGCTCAATGCGCTGAATGCGGCCTATGTGGGGGAGATGCACCTTCTCCGCATTCGGCTTCAACTAGCTTTAATAAGAGGCTCGGAAGGAGAAAGCGTGAAACTAGCGAAGAAGAAGATGATTAAGCAGTATGTCTTGACAAGTTTAGGACTAGCGTTTATCATTGCGTTTATGGCAGTGCTTTTCATGGCCTGTGGCCCACAAGTAGCAGGAGGTGGATGATGAAAACAAGATGGATTCGTGAGTGCATCAAAAGAGTTGACGGCGATGACGAATTTAATGTTGGGGTAGTCGAACAGGCTATACTGGAGCTTGAAGCTATTGAGAAAAAATTCAAGGAGATAGAAAATGATGACAGTGTACAAGTACCCAGTGACTGAAGTACGCGACTTCTCTCTAGCTATGCCAAGTGGGGCTAAGTTTCTCAAGATGGATTGGCAGCATGGTAAGTTAGTTATGTGGTGGCACGTAGATCTAAGCAACCCATTTGTCACCAGACAATTCATGACAGTTGGCACTGGATTAGAGTCGGCGCATGTCCGTAATTGGCAATACCTAGACAGTTATCAGTTATTGGAAGGTAAGTTCGTCGGACATCTTTTCGTAGGTCAGGAAAATGCTGAAAATACACTAAGGAAGCACTTATGAAGAAAAGAATAGTCATCGCGTTGGCAGTCCTGTTCATTGGTTTGCTCATATCCGGATGCCAAGGACAGGTGAGTATAAGGAATTTTGTTGCTCAGAGATATCCAGAAGCAACGTTGACTTCTGTAGATGGCTCTGATGTCCTATGGCTCGTATCACAGGAGAATGAAATACTACTGGTCAGATATGTTCGTGGAGGAGATTTGAACTTAAATCCTCTGGAAGTAATCGTAAGCGTGGAGGTAGAATAATGAAGAAGTATTTTTGCATTAACTGTGGTTATCGAGACATGCAGGAAGTTGAAGGAGACTCAAGTATGCTGGAATGCCCTGTATGCGGTGCGTTTGCGCCAAAGGATGATACTCCAATTATAGCAGGGGAGAAATAATGGACGGAAAAAGTCCAGAAATTGTTATAGCTGATTCTCTTGTAGCAATCGCAAATGCTCTTGAGCGTATTGCAGACGGACAGGCACTGACAAACCGGTTGCTATTGCGTCTTGCGGAGTCAATAGAAGATACAGGCGACGTGGATGATGCCCAGCCTTTCTCTCTACTTAACTTCTTGGCTTCGTCCGTCGAGTTTGAGAAAAAAGAGGATCACAATCACAACAAGGAGTGGTAGCATGCACAACACATGGTTCACAGCTGACACGCACTTTGAGCATGCTGTACTAGCTCATAAGTATCGACCTGAATATGAGACTGTTCAAGACATGAACAATGGCATCGTAGCAAGATGGAATCAGACCGTTCGTCCAGGCGACACGGTTTACCATTTGGGCGACTTTGCTTGGTATCATCCAGAAGACTTCGTTGACAGGCTTAACGGACGCATTCATTTGATCCTAGGCAACCATGACAGTCTTAAACTATGGCAAAAAGAGATGTTCTCGTCTGTACAGGACGTTAAGTGGCTTGGTTCGAAGGAATTGAAGACATCGAAGGGTTTCTTCCTATCCCATTACGCGCATAGGACGTGGAAGCAGAGGGAATATGGATCGATTCATCTGTACGGACACTGGCATGGTACTCAACCAGACTTCGGGTTGTCGATGGATGTAGGATGGGATGTATTTGGAAGGCCAATATCGCTAGATGAAATTTCGTTGCTTATGAAACAAAGAGACATGAAACAGTTGGAAGATGAACTTAGCGAATCAACTTAGTCGCCTAAAATAGGAGGACATATGTACAAAGGAAAACGAAGGCGTTTGCGTAAGAAAGATTTGAATGAACAAACTACTCTGGTGTTCAATGAAGATGTATGGTACGGTAAATACAAGATCGCTCTTAAAGGGACTAAGCGTAGGTTTTTTAGCCGAAAGAGTGTTGGCATGATAAATATCAACGGACACTACGGAGATATACTCAGCCTGTTTATCAACATGGATTTGGAGGACATCGATGGAAATGTTGTTTTTGAGGACAGGCCTTACATTCTACTGCCAGAAGTAGAAGGCCGTAAATACTATTGGGTGGACGAAGATCAGGCATAGCTTGACAAGCGCAGTGATATCGGTTATAGTAATGGCGCAAAGGCCTTAACCGGCCTTTGCAAGGAGGTTTAACATGGAAGAAAACGGTAGAATGTATCTCGGTGATGGAGTGTATGCTGAGAAAGATGCCGGTATGATCGAGCTTTATACGTTCGATGGAATCAGTGAGTCAGATCCAATCTTCATTGACTCGCAGGTTTGGCATGCTCTGAAGATGTTTGCTAAAGCAAGAATGGAGTGGGAGGTTTGAGATGAATAAGAGAATTTTTGTAGCGATTGCAGTAGCGTTTTTGCTTCCGATGGCGTTGTCTGGTTGTTTGATAATCGATGATCCGGTTTTGTCTCAAACCGGGTCAAACCAACTACCAGTCATCGGTTTCGGGGCTATCCATTCACCAAACGGGATACAACAGCATGCTCCTTTCGAATACGACATTTACGGCAAGGGTTATGATCCAGACGGCTATATTGTCTCATGGGTTATTCGTGTTGATGGCCATACGTTTAGGATCGGCAATAACCAGAACACAGACCGTATGGCCGATGAGTCGGAGATGATTACATACCAATTTCCTGGTGTCGGATGGTATCCCATCTCAGTAACTGCATTCGACAATGATGGAGGATCTACTACATTCGTTCCAGCGCCTGATGGACTATGGCGGATCGAACGATAATGGACTGGCGATTAGTGTTGTTGTATGTCTGTATCGTCATGACGATTGCTATTATGATCTGGCCTGAAGATAAGTGGCCTCCATTTGCGTATTAAAAATGAGCCAGGACGAAACGGGAGGTGTCTCGTCCTGGCTTTGTATTCGCGGGTTCGAAACGAGAATACGGGTATTCCAGTTATAGTTCTACGTTGGGTCCGCGTCTAATCACGCCTTTCAGGTGATTAGCAATTGTTTCAAGCTTGGCACGATGACAGGCCTCTTCCTGCATAATGACAAGTGCATCAACGACCAACTGAATCTCCAACGGACTGCCCTCGACTGCTTCAATGCGTACTAGATTTTCCATATTTTCTTTCCTCCTGAACACCATTATACACCAAAAAAGCTGATCATCTTCGTTTTTAGAGGGGAAGATTGTCTGTGAAAAAAAGAAGACATTCGTCACCTTTTCTGTATAACTTACTACAGGACTAAAAGACTACAAACACTACTAGACCGTAAGTTATCAAAGCACCCTCGGAGACGGGTATGATGTTAGTATAGGTTTATAGTTCAAAGTCAAGAACAGTAGAATGATAATACTAGTAGATTCATAGATCAAACTCGCGTACGTGCGCGTGATGTATATAGGGGGAGAATTTCAGCCCTTGACAAATAGCCGCTGAATATCGTACAATGTGTTTAGGAGAGAAAAGCAACGGGCATAAACGGGCATAAGGAGCAAAAAGGTGACGAATGTCCACCTCAATAAACTTGACGGCGTCATGTTTTTCGGGTATAATGTTTTTCAAGATGAAAATTCACATGCTTGAGTGCGAGGATTGCGGGACAAAATGGACTATTTCGGGATTCTTTCTGGACGACGGCGAAGAGATTTATTGCCCTCACTGCGGAAGTGAAGCCTACAGGGAAGACGCTACAGATGACGTAGAAGAATATGCGCCTCTTAAAAATGCGCTAGGGTGGGGAAATGGCTAGAGATAAACTTAACAGGAAACTTGACATCGGGGACTTCGTATGTTATCCTACGATGCGTCAAGGCTCACTGGATTCAGCGGTAGCTTTCATCGTGGAAGTTGGAGGAAATTACCTACGGGTAACGATTCCTACTAGACGAAGAGGCGAAGTCGTTTTGTTTACGAGGCGTATTTATCGGCCTGACAGATGCATAAAAGTTGACCTGAACAAAGTGAAGCTTGCTGCGGCATCAACTGAGAATGCAGAATACAGGGAAGAGTTAGACGTGATACTTGAAACATGGAATAAGAAGTTTGCATTTTAACACATAATGGGTTGTTCGCATAGCGGCAATTGCTCTGGATTGTAGATCCGGCGTCCGAAGGACTTCGTAGGTTCGATTCCTACACAACCCACCAAAATAACATCTGGGAGGGTGATTATTATGAAGATTAGCGCAGAAGTGTTCAAAGCGTCAAGGGCTGGGAATATCCCACTGGGAATTCCAGTAGCCGCAAAGGTTGGGAGCAAAGATGTTCTGTTAATTGCCACTGAGGCCGGTCTTCTCAACATTGACACTGGTCTAATCGTCAAAACGGATAAGGTTTCTTCATATGGAGAAATTGATGCTGTGTTGACGGTTGAAAGTACAGCCAAGGTAGAAAGCGACATTGATCTTGGCGAGGAAGTTGGTTCGGCCTGGGTAGTTGAAACAAAAGACGGCAAACATTGGTTCCATTGCTGGGAACCGTCTTATACGTACAATACTGGCTATCAAAGCAGAGCGCAACTCACTTCAAAGAAAAGCGGGACGCTGCCAACGATCTACAAGATCGAGGCATCAGCCATTAAGACGGCGAAGAAGATGTCCGGCAATGTTGTTCAAGTCACTGTGAATTTGGGAGGTTAACATGAAGAAAATGTTTAGCGTGATTGAAACAGACGAATTCGCGATTCAGTTCATCGATGGAAGTTTCTACAATGGGGTTGACAGTTGTTGGAAAAGAAATAAACGCGGGAAGTTGGAGCCAATGCTTCTGGAAGATCGTGTGAGATTCTCAAGCGATACTCTCAGGACATTCAAGACGTTGGCGGGGGCAGATAATCAGGCCGCTTCTCTGAAGTCTCGTGCTCTTAGCTGCGATGTTATTCCAGTTAGAATTGGGATATTCCCGCGATAATCAAGCGAGCGAAATAACGGAAGGTAGGCGAATGGAAAGCAATCCGTTTTGAAAGCGGATATGACCGAGAGGTTATGAGTGTTCGAGTCACTCACCTTCCGCAGCTACATCAACGACTAAGAGGTATCTATGAGCGAGATTAGAGATTTAACCGGCCAGCGATTTGGAAGGTTAGTCGTTATAGAGCCTACTAACATGAGAAAAGATTGTGGCGTTGTATGGAGATGTCGATGCGACTGCGGCGCACTCGCTCTCGTCACTAGCCCGCATCTTACCACAGGTGGGACAAGATCATGCGGGTGCCTTAGAGGAGAGTTGCGTAAACGAGACTTAACTGGGATGAGGTTTGGAAGATTGGTAGCCATAGAGCCTACCGACAAGAGGGTTAATGGTAGCGTTGTTTGGAAGTGTAGGTGTGATTGCGGAAATTTTGCATATATCCCTGTGGCTAGTCTTGTTGCCGAGCTTACAAAATCATGTGGGTGTCTGCATAAAGACGTTATGAGTACTAGGAAAGGTCCGCTAAATCCTAATTGGAACCCAAATAAAACAGACGACGATAGGCATTCTGATCGAAGCAGTCCAAAATACTATGAGTGGCGTCAAATGGTTTATGAAAGAGATTTGTTTGTGTGCCAAAAATGTGGAAAATTACGTGGAAAACTAAACGCGCATCACATTCTAGGATTCACAGACAACCCAGGATTGCGCTTTGAATTAAATAATGGCGTGACGCTCTGCGATGAGTGCCATAAGAAATTCCACCGTATTTACGGGAGACATTCAACAGAAGAAATGTTCCTAGAGTGGATAGGTGACGAATGTCTTTCTGGCACGACTTGACGGAAGGGTGGAAATGTGCTATACTGTAAATATCGAGGAGGCAAAAATGAAAGAAACGATGCGATTGCTTTTTGGAATTGACAACTTTGTAGATACAGCTGAACGTGCTGGTATCAGAGAAGGCGATTCGAATGCGTTTGATATTGCAAACATCGTCACTACGGCCAGATTTGATGGCATTATCAACGATGTTGAGATGGCGATGCTAATGTATTGCGCTGGCTATCTCCACTCTGTGAATTTAGCTAGAGAAGAACCTATGTCTTTGTTCGAAATTGATAGCGATTAGAAAAGATTAAAAACTTGGCATAGTGTACTTCTGCCAAGAAAGATAGGCACCAGCTGCAGGAATGACGGTTACTTCTATCTTACAGAACGCCTTAATTGGCATACCCGTCTCCGCTCGTTGCGGTGCTTTAAGATTAGGGACTAGCTGCAGATTGCGGATACTCCTAAGAAATCTGGATGTTTGGTGGAAACTCTTGGCCGAGCCTGACATCCAGATATCGAATATTGCAGTCCTTGAAACATGCGAGACACTAGTTGTAGATTACGGATACTTCTTCTAATGAAACTGGCTACAAGCCAATAACCGTGGTCGAATGTTACAGTGTCTCAAATTATGCTCCTAGCTGAAGAGTACGGTTACTTCTTATATTGGATAAAAAAACACCGTTCTCGCGTGTTGCAGGAGCTAAAGATGTAGTTGCTGCACAATTATGTGCAAGCTGAAAAGGAGGGAATTATGCAGACGAACAGAAAGGTTACAGGTTTTGCGCCAAGGACTCACGAAGGCGCTGTGGTAAATAGAACTACAGCAGAACAGGACTTGGTTAGGTCTGTCCTTTCATGCATGCTATTCGAAGACACGTTCTATGAGTCAGGAGAAAGCATTGCTGAGAGAATTACCAGTTTAGTCAAGAATGTCGAGCCTGAGTTTGCTGCCAATCTTGCTGTAACAGCGAGGACTGATTACAATTTGAGGCATGCGCCTCTCTGGTTGATCGCCTCATTGCTTAAGGACAAGAAGAACAACAGCCTTATCAGGGACTTGGTTTACAACGTAATCCAGCGTCCTGACGAGCTAGGCGAGATTCTTGCTATGTTCCTTGGTGATTCCGCGAGCGACCCGCATAAGAATAAGTCTATCCCTAGGCAATTAAGACTTGGTATTGCTGATGCGTTCACCAAGTTTGACGCCTACAGGCTAGGCAAGTATAACCGCAAGGATCGTGCTGTAACGCTTCGAGACGCTATGTTTATCTCTAGGCCAAAGCCAAAGGATGAAGAGCAAGCAGCTGTCTTCAAGAGGTTAGCAGACGACACTCTTGAGTCTCCGGACACCTGGGAAGTCGCATTGTCAGGTGGAGCCAGCAAGAGGGAAACCTTCGAGAGGCTAATGGCAGAGAACAAGCTTGGTGCGATGGCCGCCATCAGAAACCTGCGTAACATGACAGAAGCAGGCATTGATACTTACAAGATCAAGGAATACCTACTGTCGTTGAACGTTAGTAGAGTTTTGCCTTTCCGTTTCTACGTTGCGGCAAAGATTGAGCCAGTTTTCGAAACTGAGCTAGAAACCTTGATGCTTAGGGCTTTGGAGTCGCAGCCTAAGTTGAAAGGCAAGACTAGACTGCTCGTTGACACGTCTGGATCTATGCAGACGACCATCTCCGGAAGGTCGGTGGTTACCGCACAAGAAGCTGGCGCTGTGTTTGGTTCTATGATCAGGGAGTTAGGAGAAGAGGTAAGAGCCTTCTCGTTTGCTTCTACTACGATTGAAGTTCCTGCACGTAGAGGTTTCGCGTTTGTAGATTCATTCAGTTCTGGGCAAGTTGGACACGGGACTGACTTTCAGCAAGCTTACAGATTTGCTAAGAAAGCTGCTCCAGGATTTGACAGGACGATCTTTGTCTCTGACATGCAGTCCCGGTCGAATGTTCCTGCTCCAGATGGAAGAGGCTATATGATGGATGTCGCGTCCTACGAGAATTCTATCGGATATGGCCCATGGGTTAATATTTGTGGCTTCTCAGCTTCGGCTCTTAAGTGGATGGTAGAGTACGAACAAGGATTGAGTTAAAATTAGGTGGCGGGTTGCGACCTGCCACCAACTTTATATACATGTTGTGGGTGGCCGATTGGCAAGGCACCAGGTTGTGGTCCTGGCTCAATGCGAGTTCGAATCTCGTCCCATAACCAGGGGTGATGAAATGAGCGAGACTACAACAGAAGCGAATGAAGCGATAAAAAAAGTTCTCAACATATTGATGCCGCCAGAAGATGAACTTGATCAGATGATAGACGACTTCATTCCAGAATTCATTGAGTTAGCTGCTAATAACAGCACTGAAGAAGAATGGATCGAATGTTTCAATAAATACGTTCTGAAGTATCAGAAACACTTACCGGCTGTTTGTTTCATGATTATCAAGTACATCGGATTCACTGAAGGATATGACGAAATTTTTGAAGAGCTGCCTCCAGAAATTGCAGAGGCCTTGACAAGTGAGAACCTTTCTGATATGATTGATGAGTACGATTTATAGTTCTAAGGAGGGACAGTATGAATAAAGCAGAAGCAGTTGTAGAACACATGATGCCGATGTACAAGGCAATCAAAAGTCCGTTGTCTACATTTACATTAGAAGACGTGACTCGTATTGCCATAAGAATGACTCGCGTCATAACAAAGGCTATGGTTGGTTATGACTCTCCAGAGGTAGTTAATACCGAGGCGTTGCTTGACGCACTGGAAGATGGCGAAGACATTGTGCTAATGGCTCTTATGTTGGCTGAGGCAGAGGGTTATACGTCTGCATTCGAAGAGTAAAATACAACGATCCGTGGTCTAACTGGTCAAGGCACTTGTCTCATAAGCAAGATGATGCTGGTTCGAAGCCAGCCGGATCAATTAGAGTTAAAGGGAGGAAGTATGAGTAAATCTAAGACACATCTGTTAGCAGAAAAGATTTCAGGAAAAGATATTGATGAAGAACAGTTTGTTGATGTACTCGACAGAGTGGCTGCCTCTGCAAAGATTGTTACGATGATGAATGATGGTGATATGGTTTACGATCTACCTGACGACGAATATGTAGAAATCCTTGATTTCTTCGATGAAGAAGACAAGCTGCTTGCGGCAATGTTAATGGCAGATCTTGCCGGATTCAGTTACGGGAAAAACAAGCAGTAGAAAAGATAAAAATGGGGTTGTGATGTAGTGGCTGCATATGAGCCTTTTAAGCTTTCTGAGTCGGTTCGATTCCGGTCAGCCCCACATTGGCGAGTGATGTAAAGGCTGCGTGGCAGACTGATATTCTGCTTGACTAGGTTCGATTCCTAGCTCGCCAACCAGAGGCACCGATGAATACTGAGAACCTGACAGACATGAGGCAGTCGCGAATGCCGATGAATTCATCTTGGGAAAGTCGGTGCTTTTTCTATCTGGAGGCCTAATGAAGACAAGCGAAGTAATTGAAAAAGCGATTATTGATATTTCTGACGAGTGGTATCATAAGCCGTCTGAAGAAAAACATTCTGCTATCATGCGTAGAGAGTGGGTCGAATTTGAAGTTGCTATGTGTGTTAGGTCGCTAAATTATACACTGGTGCCTGTTGATTTCTACGAAAGAATCGGGAAAGCAGTTGATGAAAACAAGGGAGTGAAATGGATTTTACGTTTGAAGAATATCAAAAACTTGCTACAGAAACAGTTTCTTATCCTGAGTCTCAAGCTGTGTTCTATCCTACCTTGGGATTATCGGGAGAAAGTGGTGAGATAGCGAATAAGGTGAAGAAAGTGATGCGCGGCGATCCAGGAGCAGACTTCAGTGGCGTCCCAGATGAACTAGGAGACGTTCTGTGGTACCTAGCCGCAATCGCTTCAGACTTAGGGGTCTCGCTTGAAGATGTTGCCAGAGAGAACATCGAGAAACTGTTTGACCGCAGGGCGAGAGGAGTTATTAAAGGTTCTGGCGATAATCGATGATTTAGGAGTAGAAGGTTGCTATGAAAGAAGCTAGGATACCACTAAAATCCGGGGACGAATATGATGCGTTGACTGGATGGAAGAGATATTGTTTCTGGCAACCAGGAGAGAGGAAGAAGATTAAACGAGGGTACAGAAAACGATTACGTAAATCATACAGGAAGTTTGTAAAGGAAATCGATGAATCCAGTTGATATGGTGGGAAGGAATTTTAGCATTGGCGATATTGTTGTCTTCGCGTGCAATGAAGTCAAAGCTATCAATAGCAGCTATAAAACGTGCGGAATGCAACGTGGTGTAGTCAGAGGGGTAAGCGATAATAAAAAGGTTCTTATCACGATGCCATCTGGTTTCGAAGGCAGGGCTAAACGATACGATACTTACATTAGGGATGAGAAAAACTCAATCGTTCTCGGCCAGTTTGTGATACCTGAGATAGAACAGTTCCAGGAATTGTTTGACATAAGAGAAGAACTGATATAAAGTACTCAATACAACTCGTAAAATTACTCAGGTGACGAATGTCCCGCTCAAATGACTTGACGGATGACATGTTTTGTGGTATAATGTTTTTTGAGATGTCGTAACAGACTTGTTTTTCATGATTGCTCCTTCTTTCATGACGATGCTCCAGTCTTGGGTCTGGACTTAAACTAGGCCCAACATGGCATCATCGTCTAGTGGTCAGGATGCTGTCTTTTCACGTCAGTGACGCGAGTTCAATTCTCGCTGATGCCCCAGCTGCATGAGGGAAACCAATAATGCGGATTGGCAAGAGTATCTCAGTGGTAGAGCGTTTTTCATGCGCTGGTTCGATTCCAGCCTCTTGCCTCAGATTGTGGTCCTAGGCCACGATTAACCTTACGAGGTTACAGCAGAAAGCCGTGCTGCCTACTATAGGCTTGACTTTAGCGGATTCAGAGTAAGCCGCAACTTATGACAACGTAACATGAATAGGCCCATGCCCTTGCCGTTAACAAGGATTTATGTTGGTTCGAGTCCAACCGTTGTCGCCAAAACTTCTATTCGGCTTGCCCAGCGAATAGCACGAACCGAAAGGTGGAGTAAAAGTTACTGGGCTTCACGGTCATGTAGAGGAATGGTTATCTCAGTCGGCTGTCTACCGATGCTATGCGAGTTCGAATCTCGTCTTGACCGCCAGCCCGTGATATGCACGGATCTTGATTGTTTGCATATGCGCCTCTTGCTGCGTCTCGTTCATTTAAGGAACGGGCAACAATCTTGCAAAATTATGTAAGAAAACCTACTCCATTAGTTGCCACCGAGAGTGGAGCGTCTATGAAACCCACGGGGTTGACGACGGGTATTGGTGGCCTACAGATTCTGCGGTATGTGCGGAGCGTGGTTGTTTGCATACACCTGTTGATTCGGGTGCCTATATATGAATAGGCCCAACAGTCACGGAAAATTTTGAACGGCGTAGCGCAATGTGGCAATGTCGGCTACATTGCAAATAATTTGGTGGAGGTCGGCGGATGGAAAATGTAATCCACGAAGTAACGGGATTTATGACAGAAGGACCTGGATATTACGAGGAGGAAGGAATCTATGCACCTACTGTATATATTGGCAAGCAAATTGTTGCTATTGGCGATGGTGTATCTAACCCTACTCATCTATCAAGAATGTTGAAGCCAGGAAAGAAATATCGGGTAAGGATTAGCGAGGTTTAGAAACATACAACGGGGTACAGTATTGGTAACTGGGGTGTCTCATAAGCATCTATATGCTGGTTCGAATCCAGTCCCCGTAACCAGATTCCGAGGAGGGAATATGAATGACAAGGTTTGCAAGGTTTTTGATCGTATCGGGAAACGTTTGTTCGTTGGGGATAAAGTTCTAGTAGTTGCAGATCAAGATGATATTGATGAATACGGACCTAGCATGTGTGGCGACGGAATGAGAGGCGTTGTTGATTCTGTGTGTAATGGCAGAATCCGATGTTATGGCAGCTCAGGGAAACATCATGATATTCATGCCACACTTGATGACTCTGAACTTGAGCTTACTGGATACTCGCGAGAGTTCCTCAAGCTTAATTAAATTATGGCTAAACGTACACCGCCAAATGAGTGCGCGACTGTCGTGAGAGAGCGACAACTGTCCTTGTAGCCTAATGGATAAGGCGCAGATTTTCTGAATCTGTTGATGTCAGTTCAAGTCTGACCGAGGACCCAATGGAAGACAAACTTAGATGTGTAGAAAGACTGTTAGAGACCATTGAGAGAGATGGCATTGAGATGTCGCAAGAAGTACTCGATGGTTATTCATGGCTAGTCTGTGGTTGTAGCGCGAGCAAAGCTAAAGAATTACAAATGCAGGAGTAGCTCAAATAGAGAGGTCGAATTGTATTGACCGGATGCGGGTTTAACTCCCGTCTCCTGCAACATGCCAGTGTAGCATAATGGCAGTGCGGTCGTCCTGTAAACGACTTTGTGTTGGTCCGATTCCGACCACTGGCTCCAGGGAAGGAGGGAATATGATTCTAATCTTAAAGCAGGCGAAAGTAATAATTGATACGTTCAATGGACTTGTGCCTTTTAGGAATCTTACTATATCAGAAATAAGTGTAGTGCAAGAACTTATGAAACAGTTCGATTATTTTGCTGAGGGAGATTATCCAATTCTGGAAGAACATTTAGAAAGGGTGGGAAGAGAATGGGAATTGAAAATGGGGCTAACAACCGAGAAGGAATTGAATGCCTCGGAACAGTAGACTGGAAAGAGGCTTGGTATGATTTCGAAGACGTCATCAAGAAACAATTTGAGCATGGCGGAACGAAATATGCATTTGATGATAACTCTGAATGGACCGATGTATTAACTGGAATGGCACCTGCTTGGCTTCCAGCAACAGTTTCTAAATATTGCGGTCGGTTGAAGATCTTCGGTCGAGAGAGAGATTTGATTAAGATCTTCACGTATACTTTTATCGGCTGGCTTCAGGACGGATGCCATAACAAAGACTTCCCTAACACGAAACTTTATTCGACAACAGTAGCGGTTAAGTCTGAACATTTCATGACGTTTATGGCTGAGACAGCAACGTGGATCAGCAAATCTTCAATCGTCGTTGTAGGAAAACAGAATTACAATGCGCTAGACATCATGGCTAAGTTCGATGCGATTTACAACATCTCTGTGATGAATCACATCGCAATGGATATTGCTGAGGCAAGGAACGATGTCCATAAGTCTAATCATGTTATGTGGAATGCGCTAGCAGGTCATGCCTTCGTTGAGTGGTATCAGAAGGGTTTCCACCTTAGCGAAGTGCATGATGAAGATACGTCAGCCGAGAAGGTCGAAGTAGAAAATTTAGGATAATAAATATGTCCTTGTGGCAGAATGGAGATGCACCGGTTTTCGACACCGGCCAATGCAGGTTCAAATCCTGTCGAGGACTCAGAAAGGGGAGATATATGGACGAGGAAAAGAACCAACCAACCGCTTTGGGAAGTGGTTTATGCGTTACGCCTAAACCTAAAACCGGAAAAACGTTTGGAGATGTTGAAAAACCCAAGCTTGTAAAGATTCTGAATTACGGCCACCCAAAACTGCGCGAGGTTGCGAATGAAGTTACCGAGCTTAGTCCTTTCGATGACATCTTAATCGATGACATGATGAAGGCAGTAGCCTCATTCCCCGCCCTAGGAATTGCTGCGACACAGTTAGGGCGTAACGTAAGAATCATTATCGTTAACACGATTGCAGAGATAATCCCGATCATTAACCCGAAGATAGTTGAATTTTCTCAGGAAGAATCCTCTATAGCCGAAGGGTGTATGAGTATCCTAGGAGCGACTGAGGACGTCGAAAGATCTGACAGGGTTGTCGTGGAAGGCCTTGACGCAGATATGAGAGAAGTGCGTTACGAATGGTCTGGAATGATTGCCCATATCGCACAACATGAGATTGACCATCTTGATGGAGTAATGATGGTGGACCATCTGAGAGAATACAAGAGAAACAAGATGCTGAAGAAGCACAGGAAATTCATTAGAGACAAGCGCATGCCGGTACATTCATACCAGATTGCGCTTAAGTAACAATAAGACGGCGTAGCATATCGGCCATGCTGTAGTCTGCAAAACTTCACTAGGTGGGTTCAACTCCCACCGCCGTCTCATCGATTTATGCTATATTATAATTTAAGAGGAGTAGTTAGATGCCCAAACCTTACGCAATTACAAATGAGGTGCAGTCAACATTGGCTAGCGCTTGGACCAGACAGGACCAGTCTGAACAATCAGATGTCGTCCTTACTAGTGCAGCGGACTTCGATTCCGGTGGCGGGTACGCAAGAATTGGCGGAAGGGAAAGCTTCGCGCTTGTAGAATACACTGGAATTACAACCAACACACTCACCGGCGTTATTGCCTGTACGTTAGGCGTTGTTGTCAGTTCAGCAGACACGGAGAAAGAATGGCCTGCGCTTACAACTGTTAAACGATCAGCCGTTGCCGAAGATCTGCAAGACACAAGAAACTTCCAAGACTACGGACTAAGCCCAATGGTTATTACCGGATGTGAGATATCCGAAGGTACTAACGCAGGAACATACAAAATATCAGCTGGCACACTAGCGTTCCGGGATACAGAACTTGATCCTACATCGCCTCTTCATTTGAATAGTATTACAGAACAGGACAACCAAGCAATAACAGCTGCTGATACAACGTACTTCGTTGTCTTGTCCTACGATGGAGATTCTACTCCAACTGTTTCTTTAGCTGTAACCTATGCCGGGGACAATAGACAGATTCAACTTGGCAATGTGAGAAAAGATGCATCTGACAACGTCCACTTTAATAACGGTGGATTCAGATTCCAGAATGCTGCATTAAAGCTGTCTCGACGTAACCGAGATATCAACAAACTCATTCTTGCTTCAGGTTGTACTATTGCATGGCAAGCTACAAATGAATTAACAATGGCTGCTGGCGTAGCCTATGTAGGAATCGAAAGGCATACACCATTTTCAGCTGGCGCTTATGATTCATCAGTGGGTAAGTTTACTTATTGCTGGAGAATTTCTGATGTGTGGCAATACACAGCCGATTCTACTGTAATCAGTAATTTGTACTATGATGATAACACTGATGGTACGGGCCACCCAGGCGGAGACTTAGCCAACAAAGCTTATGGAGTCCATTGGGTTTATCTTCATCCGGACGACGAGCATGTCTACATTGTTTATGGCAGAGATTCTTACTCTCTAGCTGAAGCGAACCTTGCCAATCCTCCAGGTGACTTACCACCACTTATTTCAGACTTCGGAATCCTTATTGGTAAGATCATTCTCCAAGAAGGAGAAACGGATGCATTCGATGCTGTCCAAATGTCAACAGATACTGAATTTGTTGGTAGCGGCGCTTCTTCTCATAGCAGCCTTTCGGGGCTAACAGAAGGAGACGACCACACTCAGTACACATTGAAGTCACTGTGGGATGCGTACACGCTAATAATGGCTACGTCTGACGATACGCCAATTGCGCTAACTGTACCAGAGCAAACGCTTGTAGGGCGAATAACAGCTGGCACAATTGATGCTCTTACTGCTACTGAAGTTAGAACATTGATAGGGGTCGCTGACGGAGCGGATGTAACAGGAGATAACGCACCACAAGCGCATAAAGATTCTCACGACCCAGAAGACGGAGGAGACGCACTAGACACAGCTGCTGCTGCAGAAATATCTGCTGTTGTTGCCGCTGGTGTTGGCACTTCTAGTTCACTGGCAAGGGCTGACCATATTCATGCAATTATTCATGCGATTACAGATAACCATATTGTAACTATTGATGGCTCTCCGAATGACGATGAGTTTGCTAGATTCACAGCAGCGGGATTAGAAGGTTTGACAGTAGCTGAGGCAATTACAGCATTGTTAGGTGCTGCGTTGCCTGAGAATACATCTATACAACTAGACCCAGCCCTAAGCGCCGACGGTAAATACTCTGGAATTACTGAAACGGGAACGGCTGGCGCTACGCTTGCCTTTGGAGACTTGTGCTATTTTGCAGTCGCTGATAGCAGATGGGAACTTGCTGATGCCACTGTAGTTGCAACTTCGAAAGGAAGGCTAGGTATTTGTGTCTTAGCGGCAACTGGAGATGCCGAAGCAACTACGATGCTAACGTATGGAAAAGTTAGAGCAGATACTGCTTTCCCGACGTTCACAATTGGTGCGCCTGTATTCGTTAGCGAAACTGCTGGGGACGCAACATCAACGATACCTACCAAGGCAACAGATGTTGTTGTCAGGATTATCGGAGAAGCTGTCACCGGGAACGTGCTGTTCTTTAAGCCTGATGGGGCATACGTTGAATACGTTTAGCTGAGGTGTAATGTGCAAGAACTAAAATCAAGAAGTTTTATAGATACCTTACGTACTAAAGATAGTGCGATTACAAAAGATGGTTTCGTAAAGAACTATAAACACGAAACTAGATCTGTAGTAATTGAAAAAAGCGACAAAAGCTCAATGATCGACATGTCTCTGAAGTCTTCGTACAAGATGATGGTTGGGGCTGGGAAATCCGTCAGGGTGGCAGAGATACGATTGAACGACTGGACTGGGAAACAAGACCTGTTTGATGTACTTGGTTTCTACAACAGAAAAGGCAAGCGTAGCAAGATGTCTAAGGCGTTCACTCTGAAGTACGCTGAGGACAAAACTGTAACTGTAACCGAACCAATACCAGACGGGAACGGCAAGGAGTTTAGTTTTGACGTAGTTCGGCCTGATTGGAATAATGCCATTACGTTCAAAAAATTAAGTGACCTACCGCACAAAGACATTTCCATCGGCATTTACACAGAGACGGCGATTGGCGAAAAGGTAGAGTGGCTTCCAACCGTTGATGGATTCGACATATATGAGTGGGCTGACTATGACGTTACACAGATAGACAGCCTTGAACATGATACTGTTAATGGGTCCTTCAACTCTCTCGTAATGATCGACGCCACCCACTTCATCCTGGCATATGCAGGAACTGACTATGACGGTTTCATCAAGACATTCAGCATAGACGGAAGCTACGACAATATTACGCAGATAGACAGCATTGAACATGATGCTGCTTACGCGTACTACAGCTCTCTCGTAATGATTGACGCCACCCACTTCATCCTGGCATATACAGGCGCTGACAATGACGGCTTCATCAAGACATTCAGCGTTGAAGAGCCAATAACCTCTAGCATCAAATCAATCAACGGAGTAGCAATCGCAGACATCAAGTCAATCAACGGAGTAGTAATCGGAGACATCAAGCAATTCAATGGAGTATCGAACGTCTCATAATGCAAGATAAAAGGAAATAATATGTACGGATCTAATTTATACGGAGAGACAGTCTATGCTGGTGAAGGAACAGCGGCGTTCACTAAAGAACTGCCTGAGACGATCAGCGCGGCTGCGGCTATCGCCAAAGCCGTTGCAGTAATATATGCCGACACGATAAGTCAGTCTGATGCAATGCAAAAAGCCATTGGGGCTATTTATTCAGAGACTGTTAACAAATCCGATGATATTTCAAGAGATATTGGAGTAACTTACTCGGAAGAAATCGACAAATCTGACACAATCTCCAAGGCTGTCGGCGTTAGCTACGTAGAGAGCATGGGAGTTACCGGCTCACCGGGCAAAGGTGCTGGCAAATCTGCTCCAGAAACAGTGAATATCTCTGGAGATAAGAGTATTGTCAAGTCATTTGTTCGTGAGTACACAGATACGCTAGGACTATCTGACGGAGATATTGCTCATATTATTAGAATCTTTGAGGAAGACCTTGATTTATCAACGTCAGTGTCTGAGGCCATTTCTACGATCTTCTCTAACACGATAAGCATAACCGCTTCGCCAACCTCTTCGATAATATTAGATCTTCTAACCGAGGAATTGACTTTTGACGATACGTATCATATCGGTGTATTGCTGCATAAGATATTTACAGACGACATCAATATCTCAGACGATGAACAGAATGCGATTTCAAGAGCGTTGATTGAGAATCTTGGATTGTCGTACACAATTGCTAGCGCTATTTCAAAAGCTCTGTCAGCTAGTTTAACAATATCTGACGAAGAATACAGCTCAACATCAAAGCCCTTCTCTGACAGTTTAGGAATATCTGACGACATTACCAAAGGGATAGCATCAACGTATTCTGACACGATAAACATCGACGCTTTGGCCGAAGAAATATACGACCTGTTTATCACTAAGACTGAAGAATTGAATGTGTCGGACTCTTCAAGATACTCTATGGCGAGGTCTATTGCCGAAGAAATCAGTTTGGCTGATACAATAGATAAATCATGCGGAAGAATATTCGCAGAGACTATAGACCTATCTGACGCGATTGTGAAGGCCGTAACTTCTTTCCTCGAAGAAGAGTTAGGATTATCTGACGCAATTGTCAAAGATGTTGCGCGTTTGCTCGAAGATGAGTTAAGCATATTGGATGCCTTCTCTTTGAGAAGAGAACTTAACGTTGATGAAACAATTTCGTTAGACGCTGGATTCTCTAGAATTATCGATATTGTCAAAATGGTGACAGAAGAGCTAAATCTATCTGACGGGGATGCGGCGAATCTATATCGGATATTTATCGAGACGATGAATCTTTCCGGTTTGGCTTCTCAAGGTGGAGCATATACGTATTCAGATGCGTTGAATTTATCTGACTCGATTTCTTCAGAGATTTCTAGAAGTATAATAGAAGCGATTAGTATCGCTAGCGATGTATTGAATGGCGTTGATATTACGAAAACAGAGACGCTGTCGCTGTTAGGATCTTTTGTTAAAGCGATGTCTTTCATCAAGGGAGAGGTTCTTTCTATTGATGATGGTAAGTCGTTTGATGTCGCGAGAGATATTTCAGAGGTGATAAATGCATCTGATGGGGTATCATCTAATATCAGCCTCGCTAATAAAGCGGAAGGGCTATCACTCTCAGATTCGATCATTAGAGCTACTTCTCTTATAAAGGAAGAATCTGTCTCCATTGATGACAACAAGCTATTTGATGCTGCAAAAAATACTTCTGAAACGGTTTCATTAGACGCAGCCTATACTAGAGTTATCGATATCGTTAAAATATTAACAGATGAATTGACTCTCTCAGACGGTGACGCGGCAAATATTCACAGGCTTTTCATTGAAACGATAAATCTTCTAGGCGTAGTTTCTCAAGGAGGAGCATACACGTATTCAGATGCAGTCAATTTATCTGATTCAGTCTCTTCTGGCATTGCTAGAAGTATAATCGATGCAATTAGTATTTCTGGCAATATGCTGTTTGGCACAGATATTACTAGAGCAGAAACGCTCTCGCTATTGGCTTCTTTTACCAGAATAATATCTCTTATCATTATCAAAGAGGAAACTCTTTCTGTAGATGATAGCAAACTATTCGACATAGTAAGAGGCATCTCAGAGACGATGACTATCTCTGAGCAAGCAGCATTTATTATCTTGCTGCAAAAGTCAGAGACTCTATCAATCTCTGATGAATTGACGGAGAGTATTGGTTTAGCGGCAGCTGAGGAGATGCAGATTGCATCTGCACTTGTAGCCGCTATAGAGAAGAAGATGTCTGAAACACTTAACTTCAATGACATCTTGTACTTCGACATAGCTATGGCTTTCGGAGAAATACTTAACATAGATGATAGTTTCTTAACAGGGGTTCTTCTCGATGTCGCAGAAGAACTTGCTTTTACAGACGGCGTGTCGTTTGACGCTGTAAAATTATTCACAGAAGTCCTTTCTCTCGCTGCTTATGCTGGAAAGGCATTACCTCCACTAGATATTTCAGAAATTATCCAAATCGCTGAAGCTGTTGTCAAATCAATAGATTCGATAAAAGAAGAGGCGCTTGGATTATCCGGTGATGCATTATTTGGCATAGCTAGGATATTGACAGATACGATTGTGCTTTCTGAAAGAGCAAAGTTCAGCGGATTAGTGTACTCTCCAGAAACAAACATAGCTGTTTCAATCTTAAAGGCAGCGATTAAGGCATACAAAAACTAGGAGTAAAAATGATTAAGATTGATAGTGTGAATGCCGGTTCTTCAGTTAGGTTTAGAGTGAGTACTTATGATGCAGATGACTGTATCGCTAATGCAGACTCAGTCCCAAGCATTACAGTTTATTCAGGAGAGCCTGCGTTTGACACTGTTGTTCTAGCTGAAGTGGTCATGGTCCAGACAGGTCTTGGTGTTTATGATTATTGGTGGGACACTACAGGAATGGAGACTGATACGTATTTGGCTGTCGCTCCTAGTGTTGTGGATGCTCATAAGAACAACAACAGGATTCAGATTCGTGTTCTTTCTGCGACTGTGTAGAGGGAGCGATAATTGATGGACAGTAGGATACTTGACTTGACAGGACAAAGATTCGGGAAGTTAATTGTCGTTAATCTTACAGAAAAAAGAAATTCTTCCGGCAATGTTGTTTGGAGATGCCAGTGTGATTGTGGGAATTTTGTCTATGTTGCTAGCAGCGACCTTATTAGGGGGCAAAAATCTTGCGGATGTGAAAAAGCTAGAGATATAACTGGAATCAGGTCTGGCAGGCTTGTTGCGGTTAAACCAACCGAAAGAAGAAATTCTTGTTCAGAGGTAATATGGTTAGCAAAGTGCGATTGCGGGAATTTTGTGTATGTTGCAGGAAGAGACTTAACTAGAAAACACACGAAGTCTTGTGGCTGTCTTAGTAAAGATATTATGAGTGCTAAAAAAGGCCATCTTAACAATAACTGGAACCCTAAATTGACTGATGAAGAAAGAGTACATGGTCGTTGTGTTCCTGGCTACTCAAAATGGCGATTTGAAGTTTTTGAACGTGACGGCTTTACGTGCCAAAAATGCGGAGATAGCACTGGCGGGAATCTTAACGCTCATCATATTGATAGTTATGCTGACAATCCAGAATCTCGCGTTGAGATTAGTAACGGGGTAACTCTTTGCGAGGAATGCCACAAAGACTTCCATCATATTTACGGCAATCATTCAACAAGAGAAAAAGTAGAAGAATGGTTAGATTCAACGTAATTCGTGTCATTGTATTCACAAATAAGGATTATATATAGAGAGGCAAATCTTATGCAAATGGAAATGACTAAGAAGAATTCAGAAGGCGAAACTGTTGATAAGCGTGGAAAGCGCCGCACTGTTGTCGATGGAGTTCTTAAGAATCAAGAGGTAAGTCTTAAAACTGGGGAGTGGGCGGACTTATCTACTATTAAAATAGAGGTTAAAGAAGCCGCAGATCTTGCGGCGAGTACTAAAGAAACAAGTTAAAGCTCGCTTGCTATGGAGGACAGAATGAAAAAAAAGGACAACCTAGGCCTTCACGGAGAGTTTGAACTGGTTGCCGCACACTCAGATGGTGAGGTATTTGCTACTAGAGAAATACTAAACATCATCACAACGATGGGTCTTACAGAAGTCGCAAAAATGCTTATCGGAGCAGAGTCTGTTGGTTTTACTTTTGTTGCGATAGGTCTTGGAACTACGACACCTGTACTTGGCGACACAACGCTTGAGTCAGAGATTACCACGGCTGGCGGCGCACGCATTGATTCTACAAGCGAATCCACGGCTGCCGCAGTAGCGACTATCCCTGTGACGTTTAATTTCACGGCTGGTGCTTCATTCGCTATCACAGAAGTTGGACTGCTCAATGCGTCGTCAGCAGGAGACTTGTTGGCTCATCAGACCTTCGCAGCTATTAACGTAGCCGAAGGCGATAGTCTTACAGCAACGTGGACCATCACATCTGCCGGTGTGTAGTGTAGCATAGCAAACGAAATACTACGGCGGGGCTAACTACCCCGCCATTTTTTAACGACTTGACGGATTGGGATTTTTGTGGTATGATGTAACAAACATGTGGGTGACATGGTATCGATTGGTGCGAGAAATGTTCAGGTGCTAGGCAACATTAACAATAACCGAGAACAATCAAACAAACGTTATTTACGACGAGTATTTAACTGCTTTCTCTGCGGGGATAGTTACCTTCGAGAAAAGTATCGACTATAGCTATATCAACTAGCAAGCTTCGCAATAACCTAGCTGATTAACAACCGCGAATAGCAGGCGGCGAACTTTGCCAGTCCTAGTAACCGGCTGCGACTTAAAGACTGGAGATTCCTAGTGGCATCCTGCCAAAGAACGCAACAACACGCGGGTTCGAATCCCGCCACCTACACCACAGGGCTATAGCATGGGCTACACGGCAACTCGCGAGAAAGGCTGTGTTGTCGTGGGTTCAATTCCCACTAGCCCGTCAGAGAAGAAAAGGGAGACAACATGAACAAAAGAAACAGAGACGGTAAAGGCCCAGCAGGCAAAGGCCCGAAGACTGGAAGAGGCTTGGGTAATTGCCAGCCGACCACTACTCACAAGGTGTAAATAAGCTTTCAGGCTTATAGTCACGCATTATAAGCCTACAGCACTATAAAGATTTTAGCCCTCGGCTAAAAGGCCAGTGAAATTCTGGCAACTTCCCTCCCCGCGAGAAAAAGGGCGGAGATGTTTTCTGCCCTTTTTCTCCAATATATCAAAACAGGAGATATTAAATTATGCAAAAGACAATTCCTTTCAAGGGTGATGGGAAATACTTCCTTACGCACTTCATTGATGCTGACCTAGATGCTGCGGAAGTTGCAGCTATCGTTATTACTACTCCGGACACAGCTGTGCGATGTCACGCTACCTTTTCGGTTAACGCTACTCTAGCTGTAAAGGTCCAGTTGTTTGAGAATCCTACATTGACTGGCGTTGGCACAGCACTAGCAGAACTAAACACCGATAGGAATAGCGCAGCTGTTACGACTGTTGTCGCTACACACACGCCTACAATCGGTAGCAACGGTACTGCCTTGAGCGAAGGCTTCATCGGTCCATCGTCTGGTGTTGGAATGGCGACTGGCCCAATTGGTTCTGGAGAATTCGTTCTTAAACAAAATGAGCAATATCTGTTACTTGTCACAAGTCAGACAGCTAACACGCAAGTTTCATTGTCTGCTGAGTGGTTCGAGTAACATGACGGGGAAGAGGAAGAAACCAAAGAAACCGTTCATTAAGAAGAGATTTACTTGGAGAGATAGAACTTTTTTGGTAGTTCATTACATTAACAAGAAACAAACGGCACAGCAAATAGCTGACTTCGTTGGATGTTCTCAGAACACCATACTTAACTGGCTTCATAAATACAATCTACCGATACGAGAACAAGGCTGGGCAGGACATAATGAACCAAATCGAACAAGCAGCTAAGTTACTCCACCAGCTAGACCTACCTAACTATCCCGAAAGATTAGTAACGGACATCCTAGAAGAACAAGTATGGGACAAACAAGTTGAAATTCTTCAGTCAGCTTTCGAGTATGACGAAACTCTAGTTTACACAGGAAACGCAGTCGGAAAGACGTTCATTGGCGGAAGATTAATACTTGCTTTCTTGCTTGCACACTCACCTCTGTATGGATATGCCGAAGGAAGCACTAAAGTGGTTGTAGTCGGGCCGAAGTTCGAGCAGATCCGCAAGCAAATTTGGGGTGAATTACAGGCGGCGTGGTATAAGTTAGGACAAAAGATACCTTTAGGCGAAGGAAAGTTACAAGCGCATGACCTTATCTTAGGCCCAGGTTGGTATGCCGGGATTTTTGCCGTTGATAAAGAGAATCCAGAGAAGATTCAGGGATACCACGCACCTAACTTCCTTGCGATTATCGAAGAAGCTACTGGAGTACCGGATGTAGTAAGAGAAGCAATCCAAGGCTGTGCTACTTCAAGCAACTCGCACATTGTTGCATTCACAAACCCAATGAGACTGTCCGGATGGATGTATGAAGCCTGCACGGATGCTAAGAATCTTGACCTTGAGTCTAAGAAGATCAGGAAGGTCATCCAGGTTTCATGCCTAGACACACCTAACTACTTGCTTAAGGAAGATATTCTTCCTGGCATCATGTCCTACAAAGTGGTGAAAAATCGGCAAATTGAGTGGGGAGTAGAATCCCCAATGTATCAAGCTAGAATTGAAGGCCGGTGGCCTACAGCTTCTGACGATGCACTTATCCCATATGAATGGGTCGAAGCAGCATGCACTGAAGACAGACTAGCCAAATGTATGAGAGATGAAGATAGGCGCGTATGCGCCATGGATATTGCAAGAGCGGGTGACGATCTAACAGTAATGATGCTGTTAGACGGTGACGTTGTTAGCAATATCAGAGCAGGAAGAACGCCAAACGTTATGAAAGCGGCTTTGATGTTTAAGGAAGCCTACTCAGATTGGGGTGGCTTTGCCGTAATAGATGAAAACGGACTAGGCGGCGGTCCATATGATAAACTTAAGTATGAGCTACACGTACCTGTTCGTGGATGGATATCACAACGCAAACCAGATGAGAATGTAAAAGAAAGATTTACTAACCTCAAAGCACAGATCGGGTGGGAGTTAAGAGAAAGATTTAGAGAAGGAACTATCGCAATAGCCAAAGGGCCACATCGCGACCAGTTGAAGAATGACCTGATTGGATATCGCGTCGAACCAGACATGAAGGGCAAAACTAAGATCATCGATCCGGACAGGTCGCCAGATTTTGGAGACGCGCTAATCATGGCTCATTGGCTACAGAAAAGAGGCGCATCCAACGACGAAGTTGTCTCTGGAAAGAAGGCAATGTCTCATAGCATAAAAAGGGTATACTAATGGCTGTCAAAAAACTAACGATACAAAAACCAAAGATGTCTATTATGGGTGTTGCTGGTTCTGATATTTCAGGCGGAGAAGTACAGCGTCCATTTATCCCTACACAACCGCTAGGAGAAGACTACAATACAAAATTTACCATTGACATGATCGATAAAATGGTCAACGGTGATGGTCAGGTCTTTGCTGTGTGGAATGCGATTAGCCTAGCCATCCAACAAGCTGACTGGGACATGGTGCCCTTCAGTGATGATAAAAAAGATAAAGAGATTGCAGAGTTTTTAGAAACAATGATTCGTCCGATGTGGCCTGACATTTTACGTCAAGCCTTGAACTGTTTATTGTATGGCTTCATGTTATTCGAACCTATTTACGAAGTTGTTGATGGGAAAGTCATCTGGTCTAGGTTAGCCCCTCGCTTACCATGGACTGTACAGGATTGGATTCCAGATGACGGCTATCTTAAAGAAGTCGTCCAATATGCATGGGATTACAAAGCTGACAAGTACAAAGAGTACAAGATACCTGGAACCAAGATTCTTAGATTCACTAACTGGCAGAATGGATATAACTTCGAAGGACAATCAATTCTACGTGGTGCTTATAAGCATTGGGACCATAAGAATACTCTCTACAATGTCCTTATCATCAGACACGAGCGATACGGAATAGGTGTACCAGTCGGAACGCTAGACTCAATGGCTACAGACGAGCAGATGAAAGCGCTTGCTGAGTCAATGAAGAATATGCGTTCGAATGAACTGGGATACTTGTTGCTTCCTAGAGGAACGGACATTGATAAAGCTATCAAGATTCTCGTTCCGGAAGGTGGAGAGGCTGGCGCTACAGGACTCATCGAAGCTATCGAACATCACAATGTTCAGATTGCACGATCAGTACTAGCTCAATTCATCAACTTAGGAGATACAAAGACAGGCGCAAGGGCCGTAGCAGAGGACATGTCTTCACTGTTCCTTATGTCTCTAGGTGCCTTTGTAAGATACATCAGCCAGGTAATCTCATTCGGAAACTTCGGAGAGAACGAAGGCCTTAAGTATCTAGTCGATGTTAACTTTGGCGAGGTTGAAGGTTATCCTGTATGGAAGTGTGAGAAGATTAAGAAAGACAACTCCTCAGCAGTTCTTGCTACGATTGCACAACTCGTACAGTCAGGCGCACTAATCCATGATGAGTCGCTAGAGAAGCATACTAGGAGACTGGTTGGCGTACCTACTGAGAATCTTGTTCCTACTGAACCGCTAGAGACTGAGGTTAATCAAGACAACAACGGTGTTCCTGATAACAAGGGCTTGCCAGCTGAAAAGCCTGCAACTCCTGAAACTCCTGCAAAGCCTGAAGACACCAAACTTGAACAGCCGCTACTCGGAGAGAATGCAATTCAACGCCTACCTTGGGAAGAAAATGTGGACTTTGCGAGAATAGAGTCAGTCCTAGACACAGCTACTTCTGAATGGAAAGTTATTTGGAGAAAGTATCTCAAGCAACAGCTTGATGCACTAGGTGATTTTGTTGGCGGAACGGTTACAGGTTCTGAAGCTAAACAATTATCGTTGCTGAAGATGCCTTTCATCGAAGAGATGTCAGGAGAATTTCTTGAGATAATGAATGATGTTTATGTAGAAGGAAGAGCGTCTGTCCGGAGAGAATTTATCAAACAGACTGACACTTCCTTAGCAGAATATCCGGATGAAGAAGAGCAAGAGGATGAAGATCGAATGATCCTCCTTGCGATAGCTGCATCGTCAGCTGCGTCTTCACTGTCAGAGATAGTCCACAGAAGCATTATAGATAGCGTAACTACAGAGATTGCATCTAAAGGTGAAGCAAGATGGGACGATGTCTCAAGACGAGCATGGTCGATCAGCGACACTCATGTAGATAAAGAGGCTCAATCCATTAACTGGGCATTTGGTTTTGGAAGAGAAGGATACGCGAATGAGTACGTGAATCTAATCTCTGTCTCATATTACAGCGCAGTACTTGACATGAACACATGTTACGTATGTTCTGACATGCACGGCAGAAGTTCTGAGGAAGGTTTCTTCACGACGCCTAACCCAGATTGCTTAGGAAATCAATACGGTTCTGGTGGCAATCCTTGCAGATGTATTACGATATGGGTACTAAGACAAGGCGTAAGCGTGTCACAGTTCATGTAAATAAGGATAAAGTAATATAGGACAAATGTCACCAAGAAGAAAGGGACAGCCTAAACAGCCGTCCCTTCTTCCCCAAATCAAAGGAGTTGATAAGGCAATCCGTCCTTATCGACACCACTATAGCACAAAACACAGAAGATGTCAAGGAGACACAATGCCTTGGGATTCAAAGAATTACCCAAATGCTTTTAAGTCTTTGGACAAAGAGGCTAGAGGGAAAGCAATTAAGCAGGCAGAGTCTATCAATCTTCAAGCCATTGAAGACGGCGCGACCGTTGAAGAAGCGGCTAGGATAGCGATAGCAGTTGCACTTAAGAACGTAGACACAAAAGCCGAAAAGCTAGTGTACGATGATGTCAAGCTTGCGAGACTAACCAGCTTACAGGAAATGAAAGAAAACTTTGACAGCGGAATACTAGGAACAAAAGTAGCGATTGACATAACCCACACTCCATCAAAAGGAGCAGCAGGATGGATTAAGGGATTGTCTATCAAACCATCGACGTCTAAGATAGGGAAGCAAGCATTGTTTGCTAACGTAGACTGGACCAACTTTGGAAAGGAACAAGTCCCTCGTTACGACTATATCTCGTCTGAATACGGTAAGACAACAGATCCGGAATCGCACAAACAAACCAAAAACGTACTAAAGGCAGCGACTTTAACTAACCGCCCCTTTGTTAGGGGCATGCGACCGGTAAGTGATAACCCGGATGAAATAGAGATATTAAGAGAAGGGGATTATACGCACCCTTTATTTGGTGAATTAAATATCATCAATGAAGACGTGGAAATTTTTACAGAGGTACAAGGAGAAACTATGGACAAATTGAAAAAGTTCCTCCAGGACGCAGGAGTAAAGTTGGAAGACACCTCGAACATTGAGGATGTAGTCCTTCAGGTCATTGAGGACCAAGGCAAAGAAGTCACAACTCTAACCGAGCAGGTTGCAACACTAACCGGCAAGGTTACGGAAATGACTACACAGCTAGAAGACAAGGAACCGGACGCAGAGACAACGATTGAGTTGTCTGAACTTAACGACAAGGTTGTTAAGCTATCCGCAGACTTCGTCGCTGAACAAGCGAAGAGTGTCGCCCTTGAAGTACAGCTGTTCGATAAAGACAGAGATGTATTCCTGTCTAGCATGGTTTCTCAAGGCAAGATGCTTCCTGCCGAAATGGACAACTTCAAGCTGCTTTATAAGGCAGATCAGGCAACTACCGTTTCAGTTCTTGAAGCGCGTAGTCCAGTAGTCAATCTAGAAGAGCTAGGTGGAGAAGGCAACACAACCCTAGAATATGAGGATCGACTACACAATGAGGCCATCAAGCTACAGGACGCTGACAGCGACCTTGGCTACATGGATGCCGTTCTAAAAGCAGAATCTAGAATAGGCAAGGAGAAATAATGGCCCTAGAATATATAATTTATTCACATACTTGGGCATCAAGCGGCGACCTTAGCGACTACATCGGCTACGCAGTACAGCTGAATGGAGACGAAGAGGTTGCACTCGCAGATGCAACAAGCGAAACATTGGGAATCCTACAGAATGGCCCTGACGCTCAAGGCGAAGAGGCAGAAGTTGGGATGATTGGCATTTCCATCGCCGTAGCAGGAGCAGCTATTACACTGTTTGATCATGTAGCTCCTGACTCTGCTGGAAAATTACAGACGACTACGACAAACCTTGATGACTTTGTTGGAATCGCAATGACTGCGGCACTTGCCGACGGCGATGAGTTTGAAGTATTCTTGCGACCGTTCGGTCAGATGTCTACATCATAAGGACGGTGAAATAAAATGCAACCTACCAAATCACAGGTACATGTTGATAAGATTCTTACCAACATCGCCGTCGCTTACAGGAACAAAAAGTACATCTATCGCGAACTTGCTCCGTTTATTCCGGTGAAGTTTGAAAGTGATAAGTACTACACTTTCCCTAAAGCCAGATGGTTTACTAACGAAGCAGCACTTCGTGCGCCTGGAACTAAGGCTCGCCTAAGTGGCTTCCCAGTATCAACTGATTCGTACAACTGCGATGAATTCGCACTTGCCACCAAGATTGCTGACCGTGTTCTAGCGAACACAGACAGCCCTCTTACTCTACGTTCTGCTAAGGCAGCATACGTAGCAGACAAGATTGAAATGGCTCGCGATATTGAATTGGCAACGCTTGTAAATGTTACTGGAACTTGGGGAACTGATAAGACTCTTGATACTACATGGGACAGCGATGCCTCTACGCCTATCGAAGACATTATCGATGCTCAAGATACCGTTGGTACAGCTACCGGAGAAGAACTTAACACCGGTGTTATGGGACGCTTGGTATGGTCGAAACTTCGACGCCACCCTGATATCCTTGACATTCTTTCATCTGTTGAGCGTTCAATTGCTACACCTCAGCTTCTAGCTGCGGCGTTCGACATTGAGCGAATCCTAATTGGTCGTTCTATCAAGAACACAGCCAATCCGGCACAAACTGCTTCAATGTCCCAGATCTGGGGTAAGCATGCGTTCTTCGCATATGTTACTCCTAGTCCCGGCATCATGACTCCAACGGCGTTGTATACGTTCATGTCTCGCGATGCAAGAGTCCGAACATGGTACGATGAGCCTGAAGAGGCAACCTATATCGAATCTGGTAACGTCCTTGACTTCAAGGTCGTAGCATCCGACGTCGGATACTACATCCCCATCGCCGTAGCCTAGGAGGCGACCATGAAGTTTAACAGAAAGATTCGTGGTCGATATCCTCTGTGGGCTAACACTCTAACGATGTTAGGCGTGGTGGATGACCATCACATTGATATTTCAGGTACATGGGGGACTGGTATTACCGGTGCCGCCATTGCCTTGGGTGATTATTCAAATGCTATCGCATTTGGTGAAGTCTCTGAGCATGTAATTGGTCAGTGCATCCATATTTCTGGAAGCACTGATGATGATTCAAACATCATCCCACTTCACGTCAAGTTCACCACAACTGGTGATTCTGGCACGAATGCAGTAGCTCAGGCAGTTTATGGTCGAATTGATATTAAGCATGATTTGACTGACTCTTATGCTATCCGTGGCGCTGTCACAATTGACGGTGCCGTAGGAAGTGAAATACCGGAAGTTAATCAGGTTTATGGTGTATTCGCAACGCTGGAAACGGCTGCTTGCAATATGGCTGAAACTGGCAACATAGCCGGTATTGGCGTAATGGTTCACGGCACAGAAGACATCACTGGAACAGGCTCACCTTTCTACGGAAAGGTAAGTGGAATCCGCATCAACTGGCGCGAAACAAACGCAATGACAGTTGATACATGTGGAATCTATCTGGGAGTGCAAGCTGGATCAAAGCTTGATACCGGTTATCGGGTCAATGCTTCTGGCACACTAACCAGTGCTTTCCATTCTGAGAATACGACTAGTACGCCTACTAACGTGCTGGCCGTTGTTGGCGCGCACACTAACCTGTTTGCGTTGCCAGCTGCAGGAACAGCTCCAGTTGTAGCGGCGGCTACGGGTGCTGGAGTTGCAGCAGAAGGATCAGTTGTAATCACAATCGATGGGACACCGAAGTATCTACAATACTTTGCGGCCACAGCTTAAATAATAACGGGGTGAGGTTCATAGCCTCACCCCTATTTTAAGTGACTTGACGAACGATGCTTTTTATGTTATAATGTATGAAACAAAACCCCAGGAGGGAAAAATGAATATTGAACTTGCAATTAAAGAGAGGATTATACTATTACAAATTCTTAAAGGCATGCAGAGTGATATTATTACAATGCGTGTTATGAAAAATGTGATGGATGATATAGGTTTCGATTCAGCCGAGCTAAAAGAGATTGGAATGGAGTACGACAGCGATACCGGGGAAACCCATTGGAAAGAATCTTCTGAATCTACGCGAAACTTCACCATCGATGAGATTATTTTCAACAAAGTGAAACAGGTATTCGTTAAGAAGAACGAAGCGAATCAAATCACGCTTGACGATTTGGATCTTTATGAAAAGTTTGTTTCAAGCTAATTCATATGCATCCGAGCGCTAAAGATTATACAGGGTTTAAGTGCGGAAGATTGACCGCTATTAGGCCGACAGAAAAAAGGATGGGCCACAACATTGTTTGGGAATGCTCATGTGAGTGTGGCGGTGTCGCTTACGTAGATACAAGCAGTTTGAAAACTAAAACTATTATTTCTTGTGGATGTGCAAAGAAAAAAGATCTTTCTGGATTAAGATCTGGCAGGCTTGTAGCCATAGAGGCGACTGACAGAAGAAGCAGCAATGGATCTGTCATGTGGCGGTGTTTGTGCAGTTGCGGAAATATTTGTTATATTAGATCAGACGCGTTGATTAGTGCATCCACAAAATCTTGCGGTTGTCTTCAAGTAGAGGCTGTCACAGGCAGGAAAGGGCCGCTTAGCCCTAGCTGGAAGTTTGATAAGACTGATGAGGAAAGGCTGAACGATAGGTCTTGCTCTGAATATTCAGAATGGCATAAAGCAGTATTCGAGCGCGATGATTATACATGTCAAAAATGTGGTGAAAGAGGCGGTAAGCTGCGCACGCATCACATTCTTGGTTACGCTGACAACAAAAACGAAAGAACATTACTCAGCAACGGAATAACGTTATGTAAAAAATGCCATAAGAACTATCACCATGTGTATGGAAATATTGCTACTGAAGAAACCTTCAACGAATGGATGGAAAAGGAGTAACAGATGGCTGGACAATTCTTAGTTCGTAGGGACGTAGGAAGCGAGCTTTCCATAGAGTTTAGCGAGACAAGCCAGCCCTCAAGCGCCGAGGTAGAGAGCATAATTCTAGATGTGGAGTCAGAAATAAAAGGGTGTGTCAATGTAGCAAGATTAGCTGTTCCGACGAAAACTGGACAGCCAATCTCATACTCAATTCTCCACAACATCGTGCTGAACGGCGTTTGTGCCAGGACACAAAGTTCCTACGGTGGGAACGTCTTAAATTTGTCGCCTCGCGAAGAATTGTACTACGCAAGATACAAAGAAGGCATGGATAGGATTGAAAACTCACCGCGTTTTCTTGTTGACGCGATAGATTTAACAAGCGAGGCAGACACTGACATTAGAAGCACGTTTCTTGATGGAAACCCGCTGCAACATGCGTTAAAGCATGAAATGGGGCAAGTTTACTAACATGTTTCAGCTTTCGTTTGAGATTGCTGGTGAAGACAAGATACTTAAAACGATAGATGGCATAGGCGAAAGAGTGAAAGACTTCTCTCCTGCTTTCGAAAATATTAGCCAAGACTTTTATCGTTTGATGAAGCAACAGTTTACTATTGGTGGCTATACTCCATGGCAACCATTGACCGATAAGTATGCAGCTTGGAAGGCGCGTGTTGCCCCAGGTCAGCCAATAATGGTTCTGTTCGGAGGAATGAGAGACTCTCTTACCACACAAACAGCGCGTGGAAGCATAAATAATATCTCTCCTCGCGAATTGAAGATTGGAACCAGCACCACTAGCAAGAATGGTTATCACTATCCTTACGCTCATCAGCATGGACTTGGGAACAACCCAGTCAGGAAAGTAATCGAAGTTCCTGTTGGCACTGCGTCTAAGTGGGTTAGGATGATACGTGACTACGCAATGTGGGAGATTGGAAGACAAGAAGGCAACTGGAAGTCTGCAATGATGGAAGATTATGGTTTCGAGGAGTCATAATGGAAGCAATCAAATATGAACTTGAGAGAAAGTTAAAGGTGAACTTTGATGATGTCCTTGACGACTACAGAACGAGACTAGGAGAGACTTTGGAACTTCCTGTCCCTGCTAGTTATTCGTGGGACTTTGATCCTAATTTCACAATCTATAACAAGTATCCAGTATGTCAAATCCTCGGTGCTAAACAAGATGTTGATTCAACTCTGTCATTGGGGTGCGAGCTAGTTGCTGATAACGAGATAGCAGTAGTAATCATAATGATTGAGCAAGATCCAACAAAGCTTGACAAAATGAAGCATAGGTATGGAGACGCACTTGTGAAATTCATGAAGAAATTCAATGCTGGCGACTACGGAAGAGAATACATAACCATGTTCGGTCCAGAATTCAGCATCAATTATACCAGAGCAACCAGAGACGAAACAGAAGCAGCTTACGTTGGTTCTGTGTGGGTTTTCACTAAAGCTAGGGTTGACACAACACTATAGGAGATAATCATGGGAAAGACATTTTATGGTGGCCCACCAAAACCACCTAAGAAAGAGAAGGAACCGGTAACTGTTACAAAGACTAAAGCGCCTGTTGTGAAGACCACAGACAAGCCAGCTGAAGTAGAGGAGAACAAATAATGCTAACTGAAAAAACTATGGTGCTGGCTAAGCTAGAAACTACGTATGGCGCTGATACCACTCCTGCAGCGGCTACAGACATGGTTGGCGCATACAACGTAAGCGTAAGTCCTAATACTGAGTGGAATGACACTGAAACGCAGGACTGTTCTATGTCTGCAAGAGAAGGTACGTTAGGCAAGCAGTATCTCGACATTACATTCGATCATGAACTAACTGGCACAGGAGCAACTCCCGCGACTCCGTTAATCGCGCCGTGCGACGCGCTGCTTAAAGCATGCGGGTACGCATATTTAGCGGGTGCTTACACTCCGTATACAACTTATCCCGCCGGGGCAAGTTCTGTTACTTTGTGGGTGCATCTAGACGGACAGGTTTGGAAAGCGAGCGGAGCTAGAGGAGATGTTGAATTTACTCTAGAAGCTGGAAAACCCGCAAAGGCATCATTCACATTCCAATCACTCTTCACGCCTTATGCTCCTCTCGTATTCCCAGTTGGGCCTTGCGGCGGGGACATTAGCAAGCCTTTTGTCTGTATCAATCAGGCTCTTTCTTGGGGCGGCACTCTTCCAGAAGTTGAATCACTGTCGTTCGGTTTGAAGAATACACTTTATGCGCGACCAACTCTTGACTCAACTGGTGGAGCGTATGGTATCGCAGGAATTGATATTACCGCAAGAAATGCAGAAGGATCATTTAATCCTTTGTCGGCTCTTAATGCAAGTATTCCGTTTCTGACACAATTCCAAGCTGGAACGGCTACTGCTTTGTCGTATGTAATCGCAGATGCGGTCACCACGATTACCTTCACTCTGCCTAAGTGCCAAATTATGAATATCACACCTGGGGACAGGTCCGGAACAAGAATCTTTGATCTGCCATTCAGGGCGGCACGCTCCGGTGGCAATGACGAAATCACACTTACCTATACGGCAACACCAGAATAGTAACCCTTAGAGGAGGGAACGATGAGAGTAGTAGATAGACTAGCTGAATTTGAGTACATCCTGAAAGAAGACATCGAGTTGGTGGCAGAAGAACAAACAACGTGGGTTCTTCAAGGTCTACCATATGACATACAGCAGGCTCTAGAGGCCCGTGTATCGCCTAAGATTAACATGAAGGGTAATACGTTAGCAGATGGCGAAGAAGGCTACAGAGAAGCTTTGAACACTGCTAGTGTGTCAGTAGATGTTGCTGGTGGTCGTACTGCGCTGCAGTTTGACATCTTGCGACAGGGTATTGTGTCTGTTTCCAATTTGTTAGACAGCGAAGGAAAAGAGGTAGCATACCCAGGACCAAAGTCACCTCCATTGAAGCTTAAGAATTGGTTTGCTCAATGGATTGGATCTGAAGTCAGAACTGAATTAGCTAATGTCATCATTGAAGGATCAACGGTGACAGAAGAAGACGCAAAAAACTAATTCTGCTGGTTGACACTCTCCATCAGAATGATGGCAAATTTCATACATCAGAATGCATGGCGAAAGGCGGGTGTCGGAGTCTCTTCGATACCCGCCATTGCTCTACCAAATTGGAGTACAAACGTCCTTTCAAGATAGGCAGAGCAGGTGCTAATCAGCGAGTAATAGAATTAGAAATGTGTCCAGCTAATTACTTAACACAGGATCATTTCTTCTTGTACTCTCTGTACAATCATTACAAAGAAGGCTTTCTTCCTAAATCAGGTGGGATATTATCACAACCAGCAATTTATGTTCAGGCAATGAACATAATTAAGGGAGAGATTTCTAGAATAGAACAAGAGAAACACGATAAGAAAACTAGAAAGTCTCCAGGCAGGACACGATAATGGGAAGAGAATACCATCTTGAGTATGTTCCATATAATTCATGGAACTATAGAAAAGTAAGGATATGGAAAGAACAACCTGAAGGCCTGAAAAATGTTTGGGTTAGGACTATAAAGGCAAATTGGGACGGGGCTAAGGTTGTTCTTGGGTTTTCTTTTATAGACGAAGAAGGGGTATTAAAGAGTAAAACAAAGACATTAAAGATACAGTCAAAGTTTCCAAGATTAGTCAAGCTAAGAACGAGTGTTATCTAGGAGAAAGAGATGGCTCAGGAACTAACCCTTATTGTTCGCGCTGAAGATAGAGCGTCTCAAGTACTTAAAACTCTTCAAGTGAATGTAAAACAAACAGTTACCGTAACTAAGACAGCAACTGCAGCTAACAAAGCGGTCGGAAGATCTGCGCTTACAGCGAGCAAAGGCATTAACTCAATGGCAGCTAGTACCCGACGTATGATTACGGCGGTCGCTGGCGCTTCTGTCATGTACGCAATGGTTAGGGGAGTTCGTGCAGCGACTAAAGAATACGTAGAATACAACAAGCAACTCCATAACGTATGGACGTTGACTGATTACACAGGTGAGAAGCTAGGCCAACTAGGTACTAGAGTAAGACACCTAGCAATGGATTTCAACGTTACTGCTTCAGAAAGCTTGAAGGCAATGTACCAGATTTATTCTGCTACATTCTACGGAGAATCTGCATTCTTGATTCTAGAAGAATCGCTTAAGGGTGCAGCCGCTGGACTTTCTGATGTTTTCACAGTAGCAGACATGATGACTACTGTTTTGAATGCTTACAATATGGAAGCATCCGAAGTGGCCCATATAAACGATGTACTATTCACAACAATCAAATATGGAAAAACGACGATGCACGAACTTGCAATGCAATTCGGGCGTCTTGCTGGTGTTGCAGCACCTATGGGTGCCGGGATAGAAGAATTATCAGCAGCAATAGCAACGCTTACGAAGCGTGGAATAACTACAGATTGGGCAATCACGGCTTTACGTCAGTCAATCATGCAAATCATGCGTCCTAGCACTAAATTAGAAGCAGTTATTAAAAAACTAGGATATACCACTGGAACACAGATGTTGAAAGCGCATGGTTTTGCAGAATCTCTAAACATGATCAATCAAGAAGCAAAAAAATCAGGGACTGGTTTGGAAGTATTGTTTGCTAATATACGTGCAGTTATGGCTGTGCTGCCTTTAGGAACAACAGCTGCAAAAGATTATGCAGAAAACTTGGAGAGATTTGCAGACGTTGAAGGCGCTGCTGCTGAGGCGTTTAGGAAACAGACTGAAGCTATCTGGTTCCAGTTAGGCGTATTAAGCACAGGACTTAAAGATCTTGGCGCAATAGCTGCTGAAGTATTCATGCATGACATGGCTATCTATATCAAGGACAACCTTGTGCCTATTGTGAAGACTCTCGCGTTCTACATAGCTATGAACAGAGAAGAGTTGAATTACTTCATAAAAGGTGCGGCGAAAGTTATTGGCGTAGTAATGATGATCTACGGATTGTCCAAAGGTTTCTGGCTTCTAACCAAGCCGATTATCTGGTTGATTGCCGCAGCTGGACTGCTATATGCTGTGTGGGAAACAAACCTATACGGTATCAGAGATATCGTAGACAGCGTCGGGGAATCATTAGATGCTGTAATAACCTGGGGTCTTGACATGGTCGGCTTAGGCGCAATGACTGAGTCTGTAAAAGGTTGGAGCAACGGACTCAAAGTTGCTATGCTTGCCGGTGCTGGATTAGGTCTTTCAAGGTTCTTGATAAGCGCTTTGTTCAAGGTAGGCAAAGGCGGTTTCTTCACAGGAGCTAGTGGATTAACAATGTTAAACATAGGCCTTGTCGCTGCGATGGCTTGGGACATAAAAAACAAGATTGGAAATATAGAAGAGCCTGGAGTCGCAGGAAGTTTGACTAGTGGGGTGTTCGGCGCTGTTCTTGGCGCTATATTAGGAGTGTCCGCTGCTGTAATCGCAGGGATGAGTGTAGGTTGGATCGTTCCTATTGCTGCTGCTGGATATGTATTAGGCTTAGGCGTTAAGATGTTTATGGATGTTGTATGGGATGTTGGCAATGGTCTTGGGGATGTCGAAGGACTGCCGTCTATAGAGGCGTTAACAACTACAGAGGCTACTGTGCAGCGGATCTTGCGCGAGGGTCCAAAAATGTACAACAGCGGTGGAAGTGTCCCTGGATTCGGATCAGGCGACACAATACCAGCGATGCTTGAGCCTGGAGAATTCGTTATCCCTAAATGGATGATGGAAACAGGATTTGGCGATGAGATAGCTAGAGTATGGTCTAATGGCAAAAAGATGGCGAGTGGTGGACCTGCTGGCTTTGCGGCTTCCGGCGGCGCTGGATCTTTCAACGCAGAAGGCGTCCAGAATCATCTAGACAAACTTATTAGCAAATTAGACACAACAACTCAGAATGTATTAGGCCCAATATCTAAATTCTTTTCAGCTAACGCACAAGACACAGGTGCGGTGTTAGAATTATTCACTAACCTTATCTCGTTGTTGTCTGCTTCTGAAGAGGCTAAGGTATACTTCGAAGATCTTATCAGAGATTTAGAGGAAATAGATCTTGATCCATCTGTTATCACTTTCCAAGAGGCGATAGATAATTTCACAAGCACGATAAACGATCTTCTTAAAGGCGAACTTGTAACAGCGATAAGAGATTTGCTCGGCAACATCTTTGGCATGAACGATGAAGCCGGAGAGGCTGCAAATTCATTCAACATACCTAAGCTGATGAAGCTTACACGCGCTGCTTGGGGTGCGGCTATTCCTGGACAATCATATGACGCAGGCGGCGGTGAAGAAGACACGACTGCTTGGGAGAGAATAGCCAATGGAATATTTGACGCAGTCGCGCTGTTGCTTGGAAACATTATCTGGTCTGAGGTAATAGCCAAAGTTATCTGGGCCGACTACATCAGTCCTTTACTTTCATGGATGTGGGAAACATTCATTGAAGGACCAGCTATGTGGGTCTGGGAGAACATCCTTGAGGGACCGGCAAATTGGGTCTGGGAGAATGTTATCAAAGGCCCAGCTATGTGGGTTTGGGAAAATCTTATCGTAGGACCGGCCATGTGGGTATGGGAAAACCTCATTGAAGGCCCGGCTATGTGGGTCTGGGAGAATGTCCTTGAAGGCCCTACACAATGGGTTTGGGAGAATATAATAGGTGCAGAAATACTAGACGGGATAACCGTTGGAGATGTTGCTTTATGGGCTACAGCTGTAACGCTTGGCGTAGATGCAGCAAGAGATTTTGGTTATTGGTTTGGGGAATTGATAGGCCTAAGTGAAGAGTCTACTGAATTTCTTGCCGATCTGTCCGGTATATTTGGAGGGGCATTACTTGGTGCCATGATGGGATATTTTCTTGGCGGGAATGTCGGGGCATGGTTAGGGTTAGCCGCTGGCACAATTATTGGCGCTGTTGCGGCGCTTGAAGACGGAAGATCAGACCCGTCTGCTTATTCTTTGCCTGGGCAATTCCACTCTGTATTATCTACTGGGTCTGCTACGATACATAAAGGAGAGGTGGTTGGAACACCACCTATGACTGGTTATGGGAACACATATCAGTATTTCGTAACCCTTCCAAACGTAACAAACGCAGAAGAATTTGCTGAAGAAATGGAAAGAGTTACTCAGATGAAGAATCTACACGAGACTGGTAATAGATACGGTCCTTACGAGGCATAACTATGAGAGACACTACAGCTGGCGAACTAATATTACTGCATAATCCAATCCGCTCTGAAGGGTATAAGGTTGAGATTATCAGGAAGTCTAATGATGCAATCGTTGATATTACCGATTTGGTAATGAGCGGGTCTGTTACGCTATCATCTGATAACCGTGTTTCTACGTGCAGTATAAACATAGAAGACAAGTATCCTGTTTGCAATACAGATGGCGTATCGCCTTATCTCACTGGATCTTCGTACAATACTCCTGATCAATTGTTATGGCCTGGAAATGAAATTAAAGTATACGTTGCTGTAAATACATTAGGCTCTACGGCGAATACATTCAAGATGCTCTTCCACGGGATACTTGGCGACGCCATTGTTCCTGGATCTTCTTCCTCTGGGAAAAAGACTGTGAGTCTAACAATTCGCGACCAAGCTAAAACATTACAAGACGCATTTATAAAAGGCGAGTTTGTGTATGGAGAGGCAGCTGGGTCACCTGTTGTAGCCGTAATCCAAGGAATACTTGACGATAATGTTACTGAGACACTGCACGTCAAACCAACTCTCGATGGAAATTATGACATCGATGGGTGTCCATTCGTTGTTACTCCTATCAAGGTAGGTAACTGTTCTGTGTGGGATGCAATCAATAAAGTAATTGGGACGACTGCATCTGACGACATAGGATATGAGTTGAGGTATAAGTTCCTTCCTAAAAATGATACGTCAACGACAGATAATGAAGGCAATACTATCACTATTAGTGCCGATGGATTCTACTTAACGTTGCTTGAGATTGACCAAACACAAACTGTTTCAGATGACAACATAGTAGCTGGGACTGATTCAATATCTCAGTATAAGATCAACGTATACGATGATACAATCAGGAATGATATTTATGGAGTCTTTTACGCAAGGACTACCAAAGAAAGAACAGAGATAAATGTCCAAGACGCCACGTCAATCGCTGCTTATGGAAAAAGAACAATGGTTATCGGGCAGAAAGACTATCCATGGATAGATACGACTGCTGAAATGGAAGCGTTGATGAGTGTCGCTCTTAATGCGTTAAAAGATGTACCTGCGACGGATGCATTTTCTACTCAGCTTCTGTATCATGTAGAACCTAACGATTTGTTAGGCACTACTCTGGCTAGATTAACAACTGGATCTGCTCAAGTGGGAATCACTAAGATTACACATAACTTTGCTACTGGCGGCGGCGCTGGGAGGAAGAAGAAATCATCGACAACATTTGTCGGAAGAAGAGACGCAGTCGTTGGCGGAACGATAAACCCCGGAGGCGGAGACGATCCTGGGACAACTGTAGCGCCGACGGTGAGTCCGACGGGATATTCTAGTTCATTTATCCAGGATGTCGATGGTTCTTATACTAGAACAACTCTAAATGTAACTGCGTTTTCAGACGTGTTGGTTGAATATTACGACTGGAAATATTCGATAGAATCCTCCGGCGAGTGGGTGCCTGCAACTACTTCAGAACCTAGTTACATAGTTTCAAATCAACCACCATCTACGAATATTACATGGGCCTGCAGAGTAAAGCTAGTCTCTGAGGATGGTTCAGATAGCAATTTTACTGCATGGTGTGCTGACCAAACAGCTGTCACAGCGAGTGATGGAATTGCTCCAGCTGCGCCTACGCTAGTCGCTAATGTCGGCAATCAACAATGTGTGCTGACTCTTACAAAACCAGCTACTGATTCTGATGGCAGTGCTAACACAGACTTCGATTATTTCAAGGTATATTATGACACTAATGCTACGGTTACTACTGCAGATTCTTTCATAACGACAAAGTCAACACAGTATCCTTTTCCAGCATCTGTTAGGACTTATTTCAAAGCTGCAGCTGTAGATATTTGGGGGAATGAAGGTGTGCTGTCCTCGATAGACGACGCAATTCCTACCTCTACAAGTGCTGACGCCCTACAGGCGTTGGCAGATGCAGCGCAGGCACAGTCAACCGCAGACGGCAAGATTGTCGGCTTCTATCAAAACGCGCAGCCTGGATCAGGTATGGCTTACGGCGACATTTGGATAGACACTAACGGGCATACGCCGAACACCACGGCAGACATTTACCGCTACCAAGATGCCACGGGTGGATACACGTCTGGCGCGATGACGTGGGTCAACGAACCTACGAGTGCGATAGGGCTTGTCTTCCTTAACGCGGCTTCTGCCCAAGCTACGGCTGATGGAAAGGTAACTACCTTCTACCAAGACGCCGAACCTTCCGGCGTTGGCGAGAGCGAGGGAGACTTCTGGGTCGATACAAACGACGGGAACAAAGTGTACGTCTACTCATCAGGTGCTGCTTGGGTGGCAACGTCATCCGCTGACGCCCTGCAGGCGTTGGCAGATGCAGCGCAGGCACAGTCAACCGCAGACGGCAAGATTGTCGGCTTCTACCAAGACGCAGAACCTGCTGCAGGCATGGCTTACGGCGACATTTGGATAGACACTGACGGGCATACGCCGAACACCACGGCAGACATTTACCGCTACCAAGATGCCACGGGTGGCTACACATCCGGCGCAATGACGTGGGTCAACGAACCTACGAGTGCAATCGGGTTGGTGTTCTTAAACGCCGTTGCCGCTCAAGCTACGGCTGATGGAAAGGTAACTACCTTCTACCAAGACGCCGAACCTTCCGGCGTTGGCGAGAGCGAGGGAGACTTCTGGGTCGATACAAACGACGGGAACAAAGTGTACGTCTACTCAGGTGCTGCTTGGGTGGCAACGTCATCCGCTGACGCCCTGCAGGCGTTGGCAGATGCAGCGCAGGCACAGTCAACCGCAGACGGCAAGATTGTCGGCTTCTACCAAGACGCAGAACCTGCTGCAG